>Ga0209611_10012446_pt1 | contig 11962 bp, 11 predicted proteins | sample S1TSphgellanicum_3_FD_187693 | JGI IMG/M metagenome (GOLD analysis project Ga0209611, IMG submission 187693) | Host-associated microbial communities from peat moss isolated from Minnesota, USA - S1T2_Fc - Sphagnum magellanicum MG (SPAdes) (version 2) | ecosystem: Host-associated > Plants > Peat...
AAAAAAAAAAAAAAAAAAAAAAGAAAAAAAAAAAGTGTCAAGTTGATTAAATATTGCAATCCAGGGAATTTTTGGGAACTAGGGCTTATGTTTGGGGCTTTGACATATGAGAGTGGGGTAGCCACATGAAGCCTATATAGGTAGATTGTTCTTTGCATGGGGTATTAGGCCAGGCCAAAAATGGTGACGAACTCTTTTGGGAAGAGAAATTTCATGCAGCCAATGGGAAGGCCCAAAGATGCACTCAAGGTGCCTTGCTTTTTCCCTTTAAAAGTTTTTTTTGGGAAGGGCGGGCGGAGGATTTTTTTTCATATTTTCCTGGTTCCCAATGTGTTCTCACTATGTTCCCTTTAAGTTCCCAATGGGTTCCCATTAGGTTCCCATTAGGTTCCCCAAGTTCCCAATGTGTTCCCCAACATGTTCTCCATAACACCTCACTTTTATGCCATATGCTTTGGCAAATGTTGTCCTCCTTTTCACCTGTATAGGTGGGCCAAAGGGGAGGAACTCTATACTTCAAAATAGAACCTTCTAGTTTGGGGACCGTCCATAGCAAAGAAAATCACCATTATTTTATTATGTCATTTTCAATTATTTTCAATCTACTTTTTTCTGACTTGTTGCAAGAAAAAGAAAAAAATTGAACTTGGGAAGCACCTCATCTAATTAATAGGAGAGGTGAATAGTAGAGGTGGATAGTACTACATGCCAATGTGCATTGGAAACAAGCTTTGGTCCCAAATGGAAGAAGTGCAAAATCACATTCAATTGATCTACTTTAGGAAATCGAGCACTGATGAATCCTAATTACAAAAATTCAAGTCCCCTAAAATCAGAGTTCATAACTGTCACAAGTCATAATAGTGTTATGTAGTGCAATGCTTTTCACTTCATCTTTCAAAATGGAAATAGGATGGATATCCTTGTAGGGTGGATAAATGTATGTGATCTAGAGATGAAATTCGGGCAAGTGGATGGGGGAAAATGTCAATCCAAAGGGTTTTGGGGGGATCTGAAAAAGCTAGGTGAACCCAAGAAGCTAGGATCAAGGGAGACCTATAATCAGGGAAGTTTCGGGGCTAGGGAAGTTGAGAGAACCCAAGAAATCTAGAGCCCCATGAAAGACTTGATAGGACCTTGGAAGTTGCAAGAGGTCTATGCCTCAAATTTGTGATGACCTGTACTGGATGGGATGGAAGATTTTCTTACTTTACACATTTAGACCTGCAACAAAATTCAAAACATCTCCAAACCTCTTAGTAAATTTGCTATGAAAAATCCCAGCTGCTTCGCTACATCTAGCTACAGAATCATCACGGCATGTGGGGGTGATGTAGAAAATTAGCAAGTAGGTGGTGGTACTACTTAGCATGTCTCATATGTGAATTCACAGATGATCTCCACATTATGTAGCTAATCTGTACCGAAAAGACAGAGAAATGTAGATGAATGTAATTTACCCATAGAGTCTTTGTAAGCCTGTGTAGTCTAGATGCACACTGTGAACCCTTTATTCATATCAATGTTGTGAGGAGGTTGCACTCTTCAAAACTTTCTTCATGGTCTTTTGTGGTGATGGGTACAAAGTTCGCCTATTGATGTTTTGCTGCAGATGAGCTGCACGATGTGTTTGAACAGGAGATCTACTACTGCAAATGAGAAACTGACTAAAACGAAGTTTCAGAGGTGTGTTAGAATACATATCTGGATGAGCTGAATGGAATCCCCTCACTGAGGTTTGTTGAGAGGATTGGCCTGCACCCAATTGCTGCAATCTCTCTAGCTGAAGCTGAGGGAGCTGAAAGTTTCTCGCCTGCCTGCCTGCCTGTGGATTTGTTTGGTGTTCCTTTGGCACCATCACACATGCATGCTTGGTAGGAGGAGGTTCCACCTTAGGAAAGGGCATAACACCCTGGAGGGCCTTGGCATTGGCATGATCAGCTGATGTTGTATCTGCAATTTTGAGGTTGCTTCTGTCAATTAACATGTGGTGTTGTGAAAACCAATTTCGTGATCTCCAAAACCGTAGCTGCTTCATTAGCTTAAGCTGGCCCATACCAAACGACAAATATAAGTCTTAGTTCCACAACAAACATGTTATGAGCTAATATTGTTAAGTGGGAGATTAAAAAAAATTGACTTATATGGCATTGAGTTTTTACCATCTTTTTTCGCATCTTTCTGAGCTCTTCACTATGGTTTTCTTCATGACCATGCAGGCTATTGTCATTGTCATCATTTTCATTCATAAAGTCCATATTGGCTCCCTTGTCAAATAAAATCAAGACACGATTAGGCACAACTAAATCCATCTCCAATTGTCATATCATAAATTCATAAATAGCTTGGGCACACAACTGGGGCTATTACAAAGGATATCTTTATTTTAAGCAAGCATTCAAAGGAAAATTTTGAGATTTGTTTGCTATTTTTCCACCTCTGTAGCAACTCATTTCAACCATGTATATATGGTAATACCCATTTGATTTCACCACAACAAAGAAGCTGACCAGAACAATGTCCGTTTGTGTAGCTAAGCTTCTTGTTGTATATTGATCTCCGTTTGACAACTCTTGTTCTGAAATATCTGTTGCTAACAAAAGTATTGACCTTCCTGAAAGGGAATTCAACTTCCAGTTATTCCTTGAGCTCTTAGAAGGAGACATATGCCTTTGCCTTGGATCTTCATCTCCACTTGAAGGAAGAATGTCAGAAGAGATGGAAGACTGTCCAGAGCTTGACAAACTGTCTGCATCTCCACTGCTGAATTCACTTGCACTATGACCACTTGAGCTAGTGTACCCACTTGCATTGTTATCTGTGCAGCTCCTAGTGCCTGGTTTTGCCTTGAATTTTTTGACTGTCTCTGATGCATTTATAGCCCTATATCCTCCATGATCACCACAACCTCCTCCATCTCCATCTAATTGTCCTGCTGCTGCTCCATGCCTCCCTCCTCCTCCTCCTCCTCCTCCACTATTACCTATTCCATAGCCTCCTACTCTGTCTCCATCCCCATATCCTGTTGCTCTTCTGTACCCTCCACCTCCTCCATCTTCATACCCTATTACTTCTCCACTAGCACCTCCTACTACTCTGTCTACATCCCCTTGTCTTGTTGTTTGTCCATACCCTTGTCTTGCTCCTCCACTCCCACCTGCTTCCACAGTAATCACCTTCTTTATATGATCTCCACCTCCTCCCATCCCCCTCCCTATCTCCTTTTTCACAGAGTTGCTTTCATTGTATCCCAGCAAATATCCTCCACCACCGCTTGCTCCAGCAGTTGATGAATACCCACCCCCTATATCACTGTCATCATACCCATCGCCATCACCCTCATCTTGGCGCCCCTTGGTATCCATTGATGCTGCAAAATATCCCCAAAATATTGGCCCATCTCATCAGATGGCCTAGCTAAACAAAGGCTTTGATATCTGGTCAAGTGATTATAATTGAGATATCTTTTGATTAAGTAGAACCATGTCCTGAGATGCTCAACATAGAAGACAGTATGAAACATTTCTTGTGGGCAATATTACCCAAGAGTCAGGGTGTTTGTCTAGGTTGTTCTAAGAGAGTTGATGTACTAATTGCTTGCATTTAGAGGCAATGGATTTCACAATGTGGAACTGCACATATCTATATTCAAGTGCTGCACATTTACCACTATTAGGAGATCCAGCTCTTGATTTCATATCCTGCAATTCAACAATGGAACAAAGACTTGAAAATTCTACATAACTGGACAATTAGCAACCTAGAAAAATAGAGAGAACTTGTTAGGACGAAGAAAACTGAAGGACCAAATCTCAGAGTCCACAGGTATTCATCTAGAGAATAGTCATAAAAATGTGACAATTTAATAGAAATTACTGAGGGATCCAGAAATCTGATATCAAGTGTCAATCCCTTGTTCATGTTCTTCCTTAGCTGAGGCTAGTCATATGGAAAGATGAAGACAAGACAAGTTTATGGTCCAGCAAGACACAACAATTATCATCTCACATGTTTGAAGTGCACTTTGAAGATGCCTTGTTTCATTTGATGAACAAGATGAATGACAAGTAGAGATGAGTCGTACCCCATTTGAAACTACCTGAATGAAAATTGGTGATATTTGGTGGGATGTTTTCAATATCACTTACAGAGTTGCCACTTTCAATCTTGTCCTCAAATGCCTCCTCTTGTGTTGCCTGCAAAGTCATATTGTAAAAGTCCATGCCACACTTTTGCATGTAAGCTGAGATAAAGTTTATATTGATCTCAATTCATATCTTGCATGGTGTTCTCTTGAGTATTTCTGTTCTCAATTGCCTTCAATAATTTGTACTCCATAATCTCTTTTTTTACACCTTCTCATCTTTCCTTCATCAGTCTGGACCTTAACCTGAAGCAAGCTACACCATGGTTTCATCTTCTTGTCTACACTAGTAGAGACATTCTCAATTTGGAAAGCAAACCAGAGGAGAGAATATCACCGCTATATTTAATCCCTCAAGATACCCCTGCATATCTTCCTCCTGCATATCCATTCAATATTTGTCCCAAACAACAATATCCTGTAAGCCAGGTTCTAATTAGATTCCTTATTCTAGATGGCACTGCAAAAAATAGAGTCAACCAAAATATAGATTCTCAAGCAATAAAATCAAGGTTCTGCAATGATAAGGACAGCTCGGCAATGAATTGTGAAAGAATGATGTTGAGATTTCAGGATAGAAGGTATTAAATTTGTGATGGCATCAAACATGATCCTACTTGGTATGCCGCTAAAAGCATGTTGAAAGATGCTCTCACAAAAGGTTGGCAAACTACTACACACATTTTAGCAGAAGCATACAAATAGAGCTACAATTCAAATGAAATGTATGTCAATGCACAAGTTTTGCTGTATTGTCTAAAACATTTGTCAACAGCAGGGAATAAAGCAAAGAAAAGAAAAGAAAAGAAAATCGGTGGGTTCACTTACAGTAAGTACAACTGGAACCCGCATTATATGTTCTGAACTAGAATAACACTTTGGTTTCTACCAAATCTGATTTGGTTTAGTTTAGGTGATGAAGAATGTGTGAAATTCCAGACCACAAGATGACTCATTGGCATGGCCACAGATGTGCTCAATGACCCCAATTTTGACAACGTTTTTGACATTGGATTTCCATTACTTTGATCTTCAGAACTCTGGAGACAGAAGATGGAAAATGTTTTGAGAACTGAGGATGAAAGTGACCTGTCCAGAAATAGATTCCATGATCTTCTTAGCAGCTTCCAGCTCTGCTTGGTGGTGCAACATAATTTGCTGTGCCACATGCATTAAACCATGATGTTGAGGCATGAACAAAAGGTTTGCATGGCTGAAGCCTCATTCAGTGTAATGATGGTGCTAACTTTCAACAATCATGAATTATATCCTCAGAATTTTACAAGTTTCTTGAATAACAGACTTCAGGCATTAAAGTGTTTTTCATATCCCCAGAAAAAACCCTTGAAAGTCCATCTTGATGGTTGATCGTGTTTTACGTGTATACATGTATTCAAAGTGTCACAGAATGAACGTAATTAGCAGAAATTTTATCATTGCACCGTACAGAATTGTGAGGGTAAATTTCTAGCTAGCCAAAGGGACCTGACTAGGACATAATTCAATGACTCCATGATACATACATGCCCTTGTGAAGGATGTAGAAGGCAATAAGCTCCTGGGAAAAGGGAGGAAGCAATGTACAATGGCGACCCATTAACAACACAAACATTAATTTAGAAGACAATCAAAACACAAATACCAATGGTGACAACTACATAGATAGTTTGGTTGAAAGAACCTTTGATTTGGACTGAAGGTTCAAACGCTCGCGAATGTCATCCTGTGCAAACATTAGAGCAATAGCTGGGGAAGAGGGCAACCTCCAATCCCCAACATTGTAAGCCCCTGGAATGTACTTTTGCAAAAACGGGGCTTGTGATTTTCTCATGACTCCTGTCTCATCTTTGACTGCTGCTATATCACCTGCAAACTCAGGTATTCAAGCAACAATACTGAGGTGTGAAATAAAAATAAAGAAAAGAGTTTGTCAATTGTCAAGTGCTTGTCCAAAGCTGGATGTGCATAAACGTGTGGTCACTGGTGTCTGTTATAAAGAAGAGTTTTGCTGGCAATTGTGATTGTTAATTTTCTGCAACAACGTGATGTATACTTTTATCCAAGTTGTTCCGAATGTTGGAAAACACTCCCCCCCCACAACATAAGCCTCCTGATGACAGCTGAAAAGTGTAATTGATGGACCTTACACTCATCAGCGCTATTGCTTCCTCTCCGACTGTGGAAATTTCTAACCACTAAGAAAACAATATATCCTATATATCTTCTCCCAAATCTTCTGCCAAGCATTCCTTGGGTTTGTGGACAATGGTTCAACCAATGACCTCTGTTGTAGCTAGATGAGTCGACTCATTAATGGAGGAAAATCTAATATGCACCTACAGGGCATTTGAACTTTCAAAAGCTTAAAAGGTGGTCATTTGAGCCTGAACTTCTAGACTACTTTAGGTCTGAGCTGACTGTCATGGCTGTGATGAAAGCATGTAGGATGTTAGTGTAAATGGGCACAAGTTGAAATACATTTATGGAGGCATACTCTGAAGAAATTATATGTCAACGATGCCAATTACATAGAGATCAATTATGTGGTAGTGAATACTAAATAGACATACCCAACTTTTGCAACCAGAGGCCAACTTCGGTTAAGTCCACCACCCTTTGATCATGATCTAGCATCCCAACCTGCAAGTTTGAATAGGCAATTGTGCAGTCCTTTTTCTCATAGAGCATTCAAGTTGAATTCATTTGACATGCAATGAACCTTAAGAGTCCCATGGTTTGAGCCTCAGTGTCCCCTCAATGTGACATCCTCCTTTCATTCAACAGGTTGTGTTGTCAACAGGTAAGACATTCAGAGAATTCCCAGATCATCAAAAAGGAAGGTGCATTAAGACAAAAATCTTAGAGGAGAAAATGGCTATAGCAAGGATATTGGAAGCCCTAGAACCATTTAAATAGGAATTGAATCAAATGTCATTGACAGATAATGGTTTAGAGCATCAACAAAGCTTCAACACAAAAGAAAGCAAACAACAAGTGTACCAATCGTCGGGCTTGCTTGATCACCAAGCTAGTAGCACACATGGCACCAGCACTTTCGGATGTTGGTCTTGGCTTGTGTCGAAGTTCATCCACAGGATCCATGTATGTATTTGACAATTTCTCAACATCTTCTGCAAGTTCAAGTTCCTCCAGCATGGCAGTCCGCATGTCAATTTTCTCCATGGAATTCTTTACCATCCTAACATAGTCCTTGATCGAAATTAGGCTGGTAGCTGGAGCAGCATTAAGGCCTGGGTTCTGAAGCACATATGAACAAATATATATTTTCTTGAACAGCATGAATGTTCAGAACAAGAAGGTACTTGAGTGTTGAGTAACAGAATATCAAGTACTTAAACTGTCCTATGTGGTTTGAGGCATCATCAAAGACTCCTGCAATACTTTGGGAAAGATTTAAGTAAGATCTCCTCATCCAGGCTAAAATTATAGTTACACAGGTGTATTGAAGAACAATCATGTCTTAAAGCACATCTAGTATTTCTTTTGCCACTTCCTCATCAAAAGCAAACTTGGATCTGTAAATGAGAGAGAAAGTTGAGAATAATATCCACAAAATACATTGATCCGGTTATACATGTCTTCCTCAGCTGGGGTCTCAAAGAGCCAGCTTTGCTCAGGTTCTTGCACAGTGGCAGGAACATCAATCGGTCTGATGAGATCATGGGTGTCCATTGCTGCATCAACCAAGACTACTGAAAGAAAGAAAAGGTCAGTCATCTGCAGCAATGCATAATCACACTATACCTACATGTCTTGTGGTGGTGGGAACCAATTGCAAACTTCTTTTCAAGGAAGAGGGTCGGCTGCACTCTATAAGGCCTCCTCACTCATGATTGTGCATAACCACAATTTATGACTTGACCAATTGCACATGAATATGAAGAGATGGTCATGTACCTCTTCTGCCAGTTGACATCGGTTCATGAGTCATACGTTTCTTTGATTCATTGATTGTGTCTCCTCGTGGACTACATTTGAGCCCCATTGTAGGAGCAACCTCACTTGCAAACTGGACAGTGGCAGCCTTGTGATTCAAGGTTTGTCCTGAAGATGGCAATCTAGTATTGAAGAGGCTTTTCTTGGTAGCATGAACACCAGTTAAAGCAGCCATCAATAATTTCCCTTCGCCTTTTTGGATCACAGTCTGCTCAAGAAGTGCAAAATTGACTCCCTCACAAGGCTTGGCATTCTTCCTTGCCGACAACTTGCCACCATATGGCAAGTCCTGTGTCAACAGAATCAGAAACCTTGTTTCTGTCAAACATTTGCATTCACAAGCAACCGAAGAGGTCGTCACAAACAAGATATGAAAAAATGAAGTGTCTTATTGCAAAAACGGCTGCAGTTTTTCTGCGAGCACCTTCTCCTTGACATCTAGGAACTTGAGCGGCCCTATCGATGGCACAAATTGGTCTTCAGAGCGGACATGCCCCACTCTCGGCTTCGCGTTGTCCACCAAAATCCTTCCCATTGTTATCTTTTGTTTGTAAGATTTGGAGATGTAGCTTAGATGTATGTACACCTCAGTTTCATTTACTGATCATGAAGCAGAATCAGAATGAAAATCAGAATTTCGAATCAGTCATTTGGCAATCACAAGAGCAAAGAAACAAAGGATGCCACTTGATCGGTTGATCCGTCATAACAACGCACCAGCCTTCCAACACAAGAATGCCAAGCGGTTGATCCCTTCAAATGTAGGCTCCAATTGAAAGAATGCCAGTGATCGCTTCAACCGTTACAAAAGCTCCAACATTATGAAAGCAATTTAATCGAGACTATAGGTAACAGGGTTTCTGTTCCAGATCAGTTTCTACAACTAAATCAAACTACAGAGTTGCAGAGAATCTATCCATGGAAATGTTTTTTCCAAATTTTTGCATGACAACAGATTCTGAATCTTGTGGGATTATAATAATGTATCCAAATCGCTTTCAAAATTTCTTTGTCAATTCACAATTGTCATAGCCACTGAAAGCAAAACAAAATACGATGACGACAAAACATTTTGTTTTTGGGTTCGAGTTTGTTCGTGATTTCTCCAAAAATTTCACTTTGTGTGGTCTTTCAGCGTCACCTTTCCTTCTTGCGGGGAGGAGCTTAGGGCCAGAGAGTGTTTCAAACCAAGAGTCACCATTGCAATTGGAATGCTCTCGTTATGACTCGTTATGAAGTGTGGATGAAACCCAACTGAGTTAACATCAGGTTTCACCTTATTAACCTATCTAGTCAAAACCCAAATTTCAGGTCCTGTTAGATTGGTAGTGAGAGAGAGAGAGTGTTGTGTGTGTGTGTTTTTTTTTAATTTGCCAAATCTCGTCAAATTTTGATCTGAAAAATATGATTTCGACTTATGCAACAAAGGATTTTCCATGGAAAAAAATGGTCCAAATTCAAAGATTTTGAAAAAATAAATTCGGGATCACTGAATTTTTAATGATAAGTTCCAGTAGGTAGCCAAGAATATAGAAGGATTCTATTTTTATTCTACTTTCTATCTAGTCTGTAGCCAAATCTGGCTAAATCATCTAATAGATGATCACCACTTCAGCTACATCACAAAATTGAAGGAAAACAAAAAAAAAAGACCCTGGTAGAAAGGTAGGACAATGTACCTGTGGCTACTAAGTACAGGGGAAGGCACCCAGTAAACATCTGAGGACATCTACAGCTGACCAATATTGCCTTGCTACGAATCTGTGAGCTCTCTTCTATGAAATCTCTCCCACTCCAATTGAGAGTAGAAAATTTTGCCTCTTAAGGCGCCCTCCAAATGCATTTTTTTGGGGCTAAACCTCTATTTATTCACTATCTCTCAACAAAACTTTTATCTCTCCTTAACAAGTTTTTAATCTTTTCATGGTTAAGCTTTTATATCTCAATAACAAATTTCTATTTTCAAACTAAATATTAGTTCTTAGTAAAACCTCTCTACTTTTTAACTAAACCTTTATCTTTTGACTTTTGGTTAAACCCTTATCTTTCAGCAAAATTACTATCTTTACTTGACTAAACTTTCACCTTTTGACAAAACTTTTTTATTTTCTAGCTTAACTTCTATCTCTTGGCAAAACCAATATCTTTTGTTGGTTTATTTTTTTTTATAAAACAAAACTTTTATTTATTGGTTAAACCATTACCTTTTAGCAAATTTTTACATTTTATTGGTTAAACCCTTATCTTTTAGCAAAATTAATGTTTATTCTTGATTAAACTTTCACCTTTCAGCAAAAACCTTTTATATCTTTTGGCAAAACCAATATCTTTTCTTGGTTAAATTTTTATATTTTGGCTATTAATATCTTTTCTTTGTTAAACTCCCACTTTTCAACAAAACCTTTTTACTTTCTAGCTAAACCTCCACCTTTTGGCAAAACCATTGTTTTTTAAAAACTAAACTTTTACATTTCAACAAAACATTTTTTATTTTTCAATTAAATCACTACTTCTTTGGTATTGCTCACACACAAGAAAATTCTAAAAATACTAAAAAAGGTGATGATTATCATTAATGAAGGTATTGCAAAAATTAATGCATTTAAGGTTGAATGGAATTTCAACACACTTTTGAAACAATTTTGCTTTATATTTTTTAAACTGATAAATTTCATTAACCCACCTTAAATCATAATGAAATACTTTCATCCACTATTAACAAGTTGTATCAATTACCCAATATGCAATACTTGTAGTAAAGGTCATGTCGAAACTAGCATTTGTTGGTCCAAGCTTTACCTTAGGTGGACCTTTGACCTCAAAATGTATTACTCACATTGGTATACCAAAACCACATGCAATATTCATATATAAGCAAATTTTAAATTGAGAAAACATGTAGGTATATAAATATTACATAATTGATTGATACAATAGTTGACATTGTAGGACCCATATGTTGGTATTGCTTAGTTGGTGGCAACTATTAACCAAAAAAACCAATGAAAATTTGAAAATGCAATGTGGGTGTTGCAAGGTGGAAATGTTGAAAATTTTGGGAATGTGATGTGGATATTGTTGGGCAACAATGTTACAAAATGTAGTTTAACAATTATGGATGCAAATATTGCACGGTTGGCCAAAGAAACCAATGAAAAATTTGGGAGGTTAATGTGAGTATTATGGGGTGAAAACATTGTAGAATGCAATATGAAATATTCCTGTGTAGGTATAATTGCATGTCTAAACAAATTTTTATATATTTTATTAATGTTTCATATTCTTTGCTTGACTAACATAACAAAATTTGAATTTGTAAAAATGCAATATTTAAATGAATAATTGTAAACTTTGAAGGAAACTTGAAATTCAAAAATTCATTCAGATCTTTTGGAAAACATTCACATGTCATTGGTTGACATAATGCCAAATGGCATAAATTAATTTTTCAGTTTCTATGTACACGTAATTACATGCAAAATGCATTGAACCACAAAAATTGTGTCCAAAAAAATGCAAATCAACAAGTCCATGTTAATCCAAAAAGAGAAGTAATGACATGATACTCCCTTTTCATCAAAAATCCCTTTCTATCATTAGTCTTTTCATTTATAATTTCATGAACTTGGTGATAAATTGCAACTCTTTCAATTGTTTTTGTAACATGTAACATGGTGATATGTGTACAATTATTGGTGTTAGATGTTAAAGATGAATTATGTCGATCATAAACTCATCCTTGGTAGTTCTACACAATTTAATTCACAAGTACAAACATGCATTAGTAAATAAAAGTTTCAACATTTTTATTAGTAAATAAAAAATAACACATAAACATAAAAAAAAATAAAATAAAAAAAA
>Ga0209611_10012449_pt1 | contig 11960 bp, 11 predicted proteins | sample S1TSphgellanicum_3_FD_187693 | JGI IMG/M metagenome (GOLD analysis project Ga0209611, IMG submission 187693) | Host-associated microbial communities from peat moss isolated from Minnesota, USA - S1T2_Fc - Sphagnum magellanicum MG (SPAdes) (version 2) | ecosystem: Host-associated > Plants > Peat...
CACGAAGGCAAGGATGGCAACAACAGGAAGCGCTCGCAGATTGAGCTGTAAAATAACTGTTCGGCCGGTCATTTAGTTTCGAGTACGCTCTTCGTGCCTGCCTTCGTGTGCTTGGTGTCTTCGTAGTTAAATTTCGTTTTTGTCAGGCCGATGCAGAGCCGTCCTGGGTTGTTAACTTCCTTTTTGAAAAGAGTATTGCCTCGTGCTATGTGCGGGCCCTGCTATTCCGCACCTCACATTTGTCTTACCTGGATGAAGCCATGACGCGTTACCCTCGACGATTGGCCTTTCGACGTAGGGGCAGGTGCCGGACGTTGAGGGAACGCCCGCGGTGCTGCCCGGGGGCGGCGACGTTGTTCCCGCGAACCGAAATCGGCGCCGCGCGCGGCATTCTTGGGGCGCCGCCGGATGGTCGCACGCGGTCGGTCGAGGACATGCATCAGGCGATTGGGGCGGAGGTGCGGGTGCGCCATGCACGCGGTCGATATTAGGGCGACCCGCAAAATCTAACGAGTCTCGTTTTGTCGTCGCGAAGATAGTGCAATGCGAAGGCGTGGCCGCCCGCATCTGTTATTCTTGAGCGTCGCCTAACCTCAGGCGGGGCGGCGGATTTATATTGCTCATTTGATGCGGGGTTGGTGAAGTTGAAGCAGGCTGCGCGAGCGGGTTTGAGACACGTGCGGGCGCAGTAAATCGCGTGTCTCATCGACCGGATTACTTAAGAAGGCGTGCCGGCCGGCCGTGCTTTTCGAGAAGGGCGACCGCCTTTTTGTCGAAGGATACGAACGCTTCTCCGCCGAGCCAGCTTCCTTCGAAGGCGATGATGCCGTCGGCGAAGTCGCCGCCGGCGGTCAACACCGCCAAGCCGGCCTCGACTGCGGGGCGATTGACGACAACATTTGCCGCGTTGAGGAGTGCTTGCAGCGCCAAGGCGATTTCAGCTTGTCCGAGGCTGTAGACGCGACGGAGTACCCAGACGAGCTCGCAGAGAGACGCCAGGGAGATCGCAATAAGGTCGGCTTCCTTCAAGAGTCTGGCGGCAGACGCGGCCTGCTTCTTGTCGTCGCGGACCAGGGCCCGGACGAGGATATTCGTGTCGACCGCTATTCTCATTCGGCGCCGGCCCACCCGGCGGCTGCGGCCTCGTTGATTTCATCGAGTGTGGCAATTTTTTGTGTCCTGCCGGCGAGCAGGCCGAGGAACCCGTCTATCGTGCCGGACGGCCTCGCCGCTCGGAGAGCGATGCGGCCGCCGGGAAGCTTGTCCAACTCGATCTTTTCGCCGGGCTTGATGCCGAGATGGTTCAGCACGTCCTTGCGGAACGTGACTTGTCCGCGGGCGGTAACGGTCAAAGTTGTCATGCGGAGCGGCCTCCGTTCGCGGTCGCGTAGTAATGCTGTTTTGCATTATTGTCAACACGCGGTGTGATCTTGGAGCGGAGTTTCCTGCGTCAGACTGTTTGCCATGGATTGAGAACTGGCGTGGCCAGGCCTTGGAAGTGGGCAACGTTGCGGGTGGCGAGGGTGGCGCGGCGGGCGATGGCGATGCCGGCGATTTGGCTGTCCTGGGTGTCCACTGATGGTCCGGCTTGCTGGCGTGTGGCCGCGCACGCGGCGGCCATCGACGCCGCCTGCTGGTCGAAGGAAGCGACGCGGTTTTGTAGATCGTGGTGCAGCAAATCACGGTAGGCATTTTCGAGTGTCATCCGCCGGCGGCCTACAGGCAAAAGGGCCAGTCCAAATTCCACCTCGAAGACCGTTACGCTGGTGATCCAGATGGATTCGGGAGGCTGGCGGTCGAGCCACTTAATGACTGCTGGGTCGGGTTCGGGGCGCATCAGAGCGAATAAGACATTTGTGTCGAGGATGATCACTCGGGAAATGTGGCTGGGCGGGCCGGGGTGTGGCGCTCGGCGATGTCGGGCATGTCGAGGTTGGCGAAGCGGGCGGCGATGCGGGAGCCTAGGCCGAATGCGGGGGGCTGGTCCTCGCGCGCGGCGGCGGCGCGGAGGATGTCGCGGAGTTCCTCCTCCAAGCTGCGGCCGTGGCGGGTGGCGCGGTGGCGGAGGCGGTCGCGCACGCTGTCTTCGATGTTACGGACGAGGAGTTGGGCCATCGGTGGGAACCGGGATGTTTGGGATTGAGGCGATATGATAGCATGATATCGCGAAGGTAAGATAGTGTTATTTTCGCATTACCAAGGTGGTCCAGGGGCCTTCGTGGAGGGTGCGTTCCAGGCGGAGGCCTTGGCGGCGGTGGGCGGCCAGGACGGCGCGGGATTGGGGGGTGAGGAGGCCGGCGAGGATGGCGGTGCCGCCGGGGGCCAGGTGGGCGGCGAGGTGACGGGCCATGAGGCAGAGGGGGCGGGCCAGGATGTTGGCGAAGACGAGGTCGAATTTTTGGCCGCGGCGGACGGCGGTGGCTTGCCAGCCGTTGCCTTGGCGGACTCTTGCCAGCGGGGCGAGGTGGTTCAAGCGGGCGTTTTGTTTTGATACGCGGACGGACCAGGGGTCGATGTCGACGCCCAGGACGGGACGGTGCAGCAGGCTGGCGGCGGCCATGCCGAGGATGAAGCTGCCGCAGCCCATGTCGAGGATTTTGCGCGGGCGGCGGTGGGCGATTGTTTCGAGGGCGCGGAGGCAGCCGCGGGTGGAGCCGTGTTCGCCGCTGCCGAAGGCGAGGCCGGCGTCGAGCCAGAGGGTGATGCGGCCGGGGGCGGGGGGCGTGTCGATGTGGGTGCCGCGAATGGCGAAACGGGTGCCGATGCGTTGCTCGGGGAAGCCTTCGTAGACGCGGGCGAGCCAGCCGTCGCCTGCGGTGTCGTGGCGCTGCAAGGGGACGGAAATGCCGGTGGCGAATTCCGCCATGGCGAGGGCGGCGGTGAGCTCCGGGCTGTCGCCCGGAGGTTTAATGCCTTCGACGCGCCAGATGCCGGCGGCTTCGTTTTCGAGAAATGTGCCGATGGTGGAACAGACGGCGGCGAGGGCGGCTTCGTAGGCGGGCACGGCATCAGCCGGGACGGTAACGAAGATTGTTTCGAGCGCGGCACGGCGGGTCACGGTGCGACGGTGGACTTCGTCCACCCGACGAAGCGCAAAAGTTTTTTGGTTCTTTTTTTCAAACAAGAACTGCTTTCTTATGCTTTATCAACGAAACGATCCAGTACGCGTTTCTGCCCCGCCTTGTCGAACTCAATGTCGAGGCGGTCGTCGTCCACGGCGGTGACGTGGCCGTAGCCGAATTTTTGGTGGAACACGCGTTGGCCGACAGGGATCGCATCGTGGCGGGCCGGGCGGGCCTGCTGTTCCCAAGGTTCGGGTGTGCGTTCGGGGGTGCGGCGGGCGGCGAGCGGGCCGTTCGAAAAAATGCTTGGTGCGTTCAGGCGGTTTTCGCGTTGCAGGGCGATGGAGCCGGTACGGGTAGCGTGTTCGGTGGGGATTTCCTCGATGAAGCGGCTGGGGATGCTGCTTTGCCAGTTGGCGAAGATGCGGCGGTGGGCGGCGTGGCTGACGATGGCGCGGCGGCGGGCGCGGGTTAGCCCGACATAGGCGAGGCGGCGTTCTTCCTCGAGGCCTTTGTTGCCGTTTTCGTCGAGGGCGCGCTGGTTGGGGAACAGGCCTTCTTCCCAGCCGGGCAGGAAGACCGTGTCGAATTCGAGGCCTTTGGCGGCGTGCAGGGTCATGAGGTTGACGCGGTCTTGCCCTGCTTGTTCTTCGTTTTCCATGACGAGGGAGACGTGTTCGAGAAAGCCTTGCAGCGATTCGAAGTCGGCGAGCGCGCGGACGAATTCCTTGAGATTGTCGAGCCGGCCTGGGGCTTCGGGGGATTTGTCGGCTTTCCACATGCCGGTGTAGCCGCTTTCGTCGAGCAGCGTTGCCATCGTGACGACGTGGCCTTCGGTTGGCAGCATGTCGCGGCAATGGGCGATGGCGGCGAAGAAGGACAAGATGGCTTCGCGTAACTTGCCTTTCAGGCCGGCGGCCTGGGCGAGGCCGAGGGCGGCGGCGGCGAGGGGTATTTTTTGCGCGCGGGCGGCTTCGTGGATGCTGCGTAGCGCGGCGTCGCCGACACCGCGTTTGGGAACGTTGATGACGCGCTCGAAGGCGAGGTCGTCGGCGGGTTGCACGAGGATGCGGGCATAGGCGACGGCGTCGCGGATTTCAGCGCGTTCGTAGAAGCGCAGGCCGCCGACGACGCGATAGGGAATGCCCAGCGTGATCATGCGTTCTTCGAAGGCGCGGGTCTGGTGGCCGGCACGGACCAGGACGGCCATTTCGGCGAGCGCGTGTTGGTCGAGCCTGAGTTGTTCAACGCGGTCGCCGACCATGCGGGCTTCCTCGTCGGAATCCCATAGGCCGATGAGCTGGACGGGTTCGCCGGCGGAATCGTTGCGGCCGGGGCGGAGGGTTTTGCCGAGGCGGCCCCCGTTGTGGGCGATCAGGCCGGAGGCGGCGGCGAGGATGGGGGCGGTGCTGCGGTAGTTTTTCTCCAGGCGGACGATCTTGGCGCCAGGGAAATCTTTCTCGAAACGAAGGATGTTTTCAACTTCGGCGCCGCGCCAGGAATAGATGCTTTGGTCGTCGTCGCCGACGCAACAGATGTTTTTTGATTGTTGAGCGAGCAGACGTAGCCAGAGATATTGGACGACGTTGGTGTCCTGGTATTCGTCGACCAGGACGTAACGGAACATGCGGTGATATTGCGCCAGCACTTCGTGGTTGCTGCGGAATATTTCGGTCATGTGGAGCAGGAGGTCGCCGAAATCGGCGGCGTTTAGCTCGCGCAGGCGGGTTTGATAGGCGGTGTAGATGGTGACGAAGGCGCCGTTGGCGAAATCGCCGGCGTCGAGCGGGGTGACGCGGTCGGGGGTTTGGCCGCGGTCCTTGAAGCGCTGGATGAGGCCCATGGCGGCTTGGGGGGGCCAGCGTTTGGTGTCGAGGCGGGCGGCTTCCATGACTTGCTTGAGCAGGCGGAGCTGGTCGTCGGTGTCGAGGATGGAGAAGCCGCTGGTGAGGCCGACGAGGGCGGCGTGGCGGCGCAGCATGCGGGCGCACAGCGCGTGGAAGGTGCCGAGCCAGAGGCCTTCGACGGGGCGGCCGAGGATGGCGCCGACGCGCTCGCGCATTTCGCGGGCGGCCTTGTTGGTGAAGGTGACGGAGAGCACCTGGCCGGGGGCGGCGCGTCCGCTGAGCAGGATGTGGGCGAAGCGGGTAGTGAGCACGCGTGTTTTGCCGGTACCCGCGCCGGCTAGGACGAGGAGGGGGCCGTCGATGTTTTCGACGGCCTCGCGTTGCTCGGGGTTGAGGCGGGCGAGGTAGTCGGATCGCTCGACGGGGGAGGCGAGGTCTGGGGGAGAGGCGAGGTTTGTGGACACAGCCCGTATATAGGTGGCGCGCGGGAGTCGGGGGAAGAGCGGCTACCAGGCGATCGAGTTGCCGGCGTAATCGACGTAGGCGATGCCGGTGCCGCTGCCTTGGGCGTCGATGACGTCGGCCATGCCTTTGACGCTAGTGGGGATGTCCAGGGGGGCGTTTTTGCCGCCCATGTCGGTTTTGACCCAGCCAGGGTGCATGAGCAGCACGCGTCGGTCGGCGTGGCGGATGGCGAAGCCGATCGCGAGCATGTTCAGGGCGGCTTTGCTTGCGCGGTAGAGCTCCATGCCGCCCCGGCTATTCGCAAGGCTGCCGAGAAGGCTGGTCATGAACACGATCGGGGCGTTTGGCGCAAGGACCGGCAAGAGTGCCTCGGCGACCGTGGGCGGGGCTACGCTGTTGGTGAGGAATTCCTGCGCTGCTACCTCGGGGGCGACGTCGTGGATGGGATCGTCGGTCGCCTTTGATTGGCCGGCGACGATGAAGAGCACGTCAACCGCGATGCCGGAGAGGGATTTGGCCAGCATGGCGGAGGCCTTGGGGTCGATGACGTCGAACGGCTCGACGCGGAGTTGGCCGGCATGGTCGGATTTGAGCGCGGTGAGGGCGTCGGCGTGTGAGGGGTTGCGGGCGGTGGCGATGACGTTCCAGCCGCGGGTTAAGTACTCGTCGGTTAGGCCTAGGCCTAGGCCTCGGTTGGCGCCGATGAGCAGGATGGTTTTTGGCATGGGGCCTCACGGAAGGAAGCTAAGGAAGCAGTTCTTTTTTGAAAAAAAGAGCCAAAAAACGCTTACTCATTACGTTCAAACCAAGCGCCGTAGCCCTACGGCGCTTAGCGGCGACCGAATCGAGAGATCCCGGACTCCGGGGGAAAGCCTAAATCGTAAAAGTTTTTTAGTTCTTTTTTTCAAAAAAGAACTGCTGCCTTCCTACTCTATCGTAACGTTAGCCGCCGCCGACGGGATACCGTTTGCCACAACCACCAACGTGCTAGGCCCTGTCTCGATCCCTGAAGGAACGTCGAAATTCGTGGAGACGGGTGTGGTGCCGGTGGCGACGCCCATGGTGCTGTGGTCGTGGGTGCGGGCGTAGACGACGTGGCCGGAGGCGGTGTTGGTGATGCGGACCAGGGGGTAATTGGTGGCGGTTTGCATTTCATCGCCGAAATCGTTGGCCTGGCTCAGGCCGTTGAATTGCGTGCCGGTGATCTGGTAGGTGCTGCCGGGGGTTAATTGTGACGGAACCGATGTGATGGTTGGCGCCCAGGCGGGATTGACGGTGCCGGATGCCTGATAGACCGAGTTTCCGCCGAGCAAAATCTGGCCTGTCGGCAATACCAGTAGCATGCCGTCGCCGCTGAGGGGGCCGGGGGTGCTGAACTTCGTTTTGGTCAGCGTGGTGCCGTTGAATTCATACAGGTTGCCCTGTTCGCCTTCCACCAGCACGTTTCCGGTGGGTTCGAGGGCCGCGAAACTGTCGCCGGCCTGGTCGCCCGCGGCGAAATCGGGACCGGCTGCCCAGGTGCCGATGCCGCCGTTAGCGCCTGGCGTATAGATGGCGGTGTGGCCGGCGCTGGCACCCGTGTGCAAGGCGCCGGTGGCGAAAATGGTGCCGTCTGGCCGCAGGATGGCGGGCCCGATTTCACCGGGCGGATAATATACCTTGTTCTTGCCGTAATTGATTTTGTTCACCGAGGGCGGGCCCATGAGGTTGACCGGCGTCGCGCCCGTACTGGTCCATTTCTGCGTGGTGGGGTCATAGATCTCGGCGTTCGGCGCCGCCTTCACGTCAGCGGTCAATACGGTGCCGTTGGACTGCAATGTCCAGCCTTCCTCCGCATTGAAGTCCTTCTTGCCGGTGTATTTCAACTCCGTCCATGTCAGCGTGGTGGGGTTCAGCACGGCGATTTTCTTGCTGAATTTGCGGCCGAGCATGAAATTGCCGTCCGGCAACATGCTCGACGGGGAGTCGCCGATAAAGCCCCAGCCCGCGGGCGGCTTGAGCTTTGTCCAGGTGTTTGCCACCGGATCGTAGATTGCGCTCTGGTCGGTGAAGGCGAACTGAAAATCGTTGTATTCGCCGCCGGCAATCACCACGCGCCCATCGGCCAGCACGGCGGAGGCGAAATACAGCGGCACGTAGCCGGCGGGCAGGTTCGCCATCTGCGCCCACGTTCCCTTGACATAGCTGCCGGTATTGTCGGGCGTCAGCTTCCACCAATCGGAACAGTTCACGCCCTGCACCAACACCGTGCCGTCGGTGAGAACGAAACCGATATAGGCCTGGTCCGGCGCCGGATGGGTGAGGTTCGTCACGGTTTGCGCGGCGGCGCCCCCCGCGCTTCCCAGCATCAGGGCGGCGGCGAAGACAGACGATCTGAACGGGCGATTCTTAATCATAGGGGGTCTCCCGATACGGCAAAGGCGCGGGGCGGCCTGGTTGCCGCCCCGCGGTGGGATTTACTGTATCGTAACGTTGGCCGGCGCCGAGGGTATGCCGTTGGCCACCACCACGAGCGTGGCCGCGCCGGTCGGTGCGTTCGCTGGCACGTCGAAATTGGTCGAGACCGGTGTGGTGCCGGTGGCGACGCCCATGCTGCTGTGGTCGTGCGTGCGCGCGTAGAACACCGCGCCCGATGCGGTGTTGGTAATCCGCACCAGCGGATAATTCGTATTGGTCTGGAATTCATCGCCGAACGAATTCGCCTGGCTGAGACCGTTGAACTGCGTGCCGGTGATCTGGTACGTGCTGCCCGGCGTGAGTTGCGCCGGCACGGATGTGATGGTGGGCGCCCAGGCCGGATTGACGCTGCCCGCCGCCCGATAGACTGCGTTGCCGTTGAGCAGGATTTCGCCCGTCGGCAGCACCAGTAGCAGGCCCTCGGTGGCGAATTTGGTTTTTGTCAGAGTGGTGCCGTTATATTCATACAGATTGCCGCTGTCGCCCTCCACCAGCACGTTGCCGGTCGGCAACAAAGCCGCGAAGCTGTCGCCCGCCTGATCGCCGTCCGGGAAAGACGGGCCTGCTGCCCAGGTGCCGATGCCGCCGTTGGCGCCCGGCGTGTACAGGGCTGTATTGCCGGAGGTTTGGCCCTTATGCGTGCCGCCCGTTGCGAAAACCGTTCCATCCGTGCGCAAAATGCCCGGCCCTACTTCGCCCGGCGGATAATAATACTGGCCGTTGCCATACTCGATCTTCTTCTCGACAGGCGGGCTGTTGAGATACACCACTGTGCTGCCCGCGCTGGTCCATGTCTGCGTCGTGACGTCGTAGAATTCCGAGTTCGGAGCCGCCTTCACGTCATAGGTGAATACGGTGCCGTTCGGCATCAAGGTCCAGCCTTCCTCGGCGTTGAAATCCTTCTTCCCCGTGTATTTCAGCTCCTTCCATTTCAGCGTTTTGGGGTCCAGCACGGCCATCCGCTTGTCCAGCTTGCGGCCAAGCAGGTAGCGGCCGTCCGCCAGCACCGTGGAGGGCGAATCGCCGATGAAATTCCAGTTCTTGGGCGGATTGAATTCGGTCCACGCGTTGGTCAACGGGTCGTAGATCATGCAGGTGTCGACCAGCGCGAAGTTGTTGTCCTGGTACTCGCCGCCCAGGAACAGCACGCGGCCGTCCGCCAGCACGGCAGACGAACCGGCATAGGGCACGTAGCCATCCGGCAGCGTGGCCATCTGCGTCCAGGTACCCTTGACGTAGCTGCCGGTGCTGGAAGGGGTCAGCTTCCAGAAATCATTCTCCTGATTGCCCTGCACCAGCACGGTGCCGTCGGTGAGCAGGAAGCCGATGATAGCGCCGTCCGGCGCGGGGTGGGTGAGGTTTTCGGTGGTCTGCGCCTTGACGACGCCGACAGTGGCCAACAGCGCGGCGGCTGCCAGCAAGGATGTTCTGAGCATGCATACTCCCGGTATTATGGGCGGCGCCCCGCCGCTACATATGATCACGTTACAGGGTGGAGGCGGGAACGAGCAACCGCACGTCGGGGGTTGTTGGAGGTCTTTTGTGTATCAGCAACCGGCCGCACCTTGATGCGCGACACGTAAGGCAGCAAAAACAAAAGGTTAGGAAGTAGTTCTTTTCCGAAGAAAAGAACCAAGAGACTTTTGCTTTTTGGCGCTAGCGGCCTTCAGGGGCGGCGCGGAGCGGATTCCAGGAGCATGGCCTGTCCGCAGTGCAAATAATCTGCGCGCAGAGCTTCTGCGGCAGCCATCCGGCCAAGGCGCGCAAGCGCGGCTCGGCCTGTAGCCGCGTGCCATGCAGCGCCAGCACAACAAGCGCGCCGGGGATGAGCCAGCGCACGCGCACCCAGTTAGGCGGGGGACCCGCACTCCGCAGCAAACAGAGGATGCCGCCGAGCCCGACGGCGGTGCCGATCGCCACCTCCACCGGAATGTGCGCGCCTAAAGCCACGCGGCTGACACCGATGGCGAATGCCACGCAGCCGCCCGCCAGCAGCACTGCCAACAGCGTGCCGACGCGCCGGCGCAACCATAGCGCCGCGACCCCGCCATAAACCGCGGTGCCGGCCGCGGTGTGTCCGCTCGGGCTGAGGGCGCTGTGGGTGCCGCAGCCCAGGAAGACGAGTTTCATAACCAGGATCACGCTCAGTGTTCCGCCGATGGCGCCGGCCCAGGCAAGGGCGCCCCGCCGCCAGCCGGCGAGTGCCAGACCGCAGCCGACGCAGAGCGCCAGTGGCAACACAACCGCGAGGTCGGCGAAATCGGTAAGAAAACGCACGCCCTAGGCCGCCGGTGCGCAGCCCCTCCCGGCGGATGCCCGTCCTGGGGCCCGTTCTGGCGCGGTTTCAGGCACTTGCGGGTGGAAAAGCCCACTTCGATCATCCACGCTCATGCTACCCGCTCCGACTCCCGGTTGCTCAGCCGCCTGGGTTCGTCCACGTTGACGGGACAAATCAGGTGGGCACGCGGGTAGAACGGGTTTAAGTCAGGCAAAACGTCGCGTCCAGGGAGAAGAGGAACCGGTGAGCGCCTACAATTATCCTCTCATCATCAAGCAATTGTTAATCACGCCGCTTGTGCAGTATCCGCGCCAGGAAATCGTCTACCGGGACCGGCTGCGGCTGACCTATCGGCAGTTCGGCGAACGTATCGGCCGGCTCGGCAGCGCGCTCGCCGGCCTCGGGGCGGTGCACGGCCAGACCGTGGCGGTGATGGACTGGGACAGCCATCGGTATCTGGAATGTTTCTTTGCCATACCCATGCTGGGCTGCGTGCTGCAGACGGTGAATATTCGTCTGTCACCGGAACAAATCCTCTACACGCTCAATCATGCCCGCGCCGAAATCATTCTGTGCAATACGGAGTTCCTGCCGTTGTTGCAGGGGCTGCTGCCGCATCTGCAAACCGCGAAACAATTTATCTGCATCGATGATGAAGGCCGCGTTCCCGATGGCATCGACTGGAGCGGCGAATATGAAGCACTTCTTGCTGGCGGCGACCCCAACTATATATTTCCTGAATTCGACGAAAATACCCGCGCCACGACGTTCTACACCACCGGCACCACCGGTTTGCCCAAGGGTGTTTTCTATTCGCACCGGCAGATCGTTCTGCATACGCTGATGGTGCTGGCGGTTGGGCAGTTATCGGACAGCGACGTCTATATGCCGATGACGCCGATGTTTCATGTGCATGCCTGGGGATTTCCCTATGCTGCCGTGGTGCGCGGCATTCGCCAGGTGTATCCGGGCCGCTATGCCCCCGACCTGCTGGTGAGGCTGTTCCTCGAGGAGCAGGTGACCTTTTCGCACTGCGTGCCGACCATCATGCGCATGTTCCTGGCCGCCGCCGAGGGCGTCGATCTGCACGGCTGGCGCGTTATCCTGGGCGGCAGCGCGCTGCCGCGCGCCTTGGCACGCACGCTGCTCGATCGCGGGGTGGATGCGTGCGCCGGTTACGGCATGTCGGAAACCGGGCCGCTGGCGACGCTGTCGTTGCTCACGCCCGAGTTGGCCGACGGTGGGGATGTGGAACTCACCTACCGGTGCCGTGCCGGTCGGCCCGGGCCGCTGGTGGATCTGCGCGTGGTCGATCCGGATGGCATGCCGTTGCCGCACGACGGGCAAAGCGCGGGCGAGGTGGTGATGCGATCGCCCTGGCTAACCCAGGGATACACCGACAATCCAGCCGCCAGCGCGCAACTTTGGGAAGGCGGCTGGCTGCACACGGGCGACATCGGCACCATCGACGCGCATGGTTTTCTGGCCATCACCGATCGTATCAAGGACGTGGTGAAGACCGGCGGCGAATGGGTTTCGAGCCTCGATCTGGAGGACATTATCGGCACGCACAAGAGTGTGGCCGAGGTGGCCGTGATTGGCGTGCCGGATGCCACCTGGGGCGAGCGCCCGCTGCCGTTCGTGGTGCTGGTGCCCGATGCGGAACCTGACGCGGCGGCGCTGCGGACGCACATCATGCAGCGTGTCGAGGCCGGTGAGATTTCGAAATACGCCGTGCCGGAACGGATTGAGTTTGTCACGGTTATTCCGAAGACGAGTGTGGGGAAGCTGGATAAGAAATTATTGCGGCAGAATTATGCGACGGCAAAAGGATAGGAAATATGTTCTTTT
>Ga0209611_10012450_pt1 | contig 11959 bp, 12 predicted proteins | sample S1TSphgellanicum_3_FD_187693 | JGI IMG/M metagenome (GOLD analysis project Ga0209611, IMG submission 187693) | Host-associated microbial communities from peat moss isolated from Minnesota, USA - S1T2_Fc - Sphagnum magellanicum MG (SPAdes) (version 2) | ecosystem: Host-associated > Plants > Peat...
ATGCCCCTGCCCCTGCCCTGCCCTGCCCCTGCCCTGCGCTGTTTGTCGTGACAGACAGACAGACACCTCGGTTCAGGTCCTCGAAGGTTTTGAGGACCTCACTCGTTTCAGGACCTCGTCTTGTTTTTGTCGCCACAGACAGACGGACGGACCGTGAGGCTCCCAGGACTGAACATAGTCACCATACATAATTTCCTCCTGAATTAGCTCTTCAACAGTCCGTGAGGCTCCCAGGACTGAACATAGTCACCGTACATAATTTCCTCCTGAATTAGCTCTTCAACAGTCCGTGAGGCGGCTCGCAGGACTGTGTTTTTACTTTTGTTTTGAAAAAAGTCAAATCTATTTCGTCTTTTGTGTTTCTTTTTATCCATCCCATGGAGTTTTTTAAGTCATTTGCTTAAAATGAGTTGATTTCAATTTGATATGTTGTTTTTTTCATGAAACATTTCTCCTTCCTTGTAGGTGCTACTAAACAAATCGAAATTCAATTGAAGCAAAGCCAAAGGAGGAAGGAGCAAGGTCAAGATGGCAAAGACTAAATTGTACACAAACATGAAACAATATATTTTTGTTCTTGATCATGGCAACCATGTTTATGATGATGTTATTTTCAACCTCTTTCAACTTTTTTCAATGCTTACATCTACCACGTGCAAATTATTTACCTCAATCTACCATTAGAATTGTTAGATCTTTCATAATTGTTCCTTTTTTCTTGTTGACTTTGATGAGATTTATGAAAACATTTTTTTCTCTTGGTGTTTCTAGTTTTTTTATTTAATCAAAATTTCTACCTAAATTTATATCAAAACATGTATCTTTGTTTTGATCCCTTACCAATAATCCATTTAAAATAACATAAGATTATAAAATCCTCACACCTTGAATTTGTGTGTTTAGACTCAAACATGTTGGAAGAGTTCAATGGAAGATTTCTCATTGTTAATTGACCTTCATTAATAGGAACAAATGTACTACAATGATTGTAACATAAGCATAATTTAGTCCTTGTAATTTGTGAAGACATCCATTAACAGTCAAGATGCCAAATCTACATGTAAAAATGGGAGGTATGTAAGGAGATGATTACTTTGACATAAATAATTTCAAGAAATTTCCTTGTGTATTTTGAGGGCACTTTATATCCATGGATTCTCTTCTTAGAAACAAGTAAGGTTCTTACACCACTCCTAATTGAGAAACACCATTGATAAAAATAAGTGTCAAGGGCATTCAAAAAAATAGGTTAACTCAATAATATGTTATAACAAGTTTCATGGATATTCATATTCACAATTATTCTTACACCAAAAAATGGCTCACACGCATGTGGGTGATTCATAATTCATGTTCAAAGAAACAAATGTTCAATATGTAATAACAAAAAATGGTTAGTAGAAGTAAAATTGTAATTAATATTAATTATGGCTTATAAATATAAATATGGATGGATACATGAAATAAATAATTATCCTTGTAGGCCTTACACTTGAGAATTTTTTGATTTGGGATTTAACTCGCATCTCCACCAATCCTCAGTATTTGGATGAAGTTCATTAATTGAAGTCGATGAATCCATTGCAAGACTGTTGGGACGTTGAAAAAATGCATAGCTTTCAAGCATTGGAGTAGCCTTGGAACAATCTAATAAACATAGTCAAACTGTATTTATTAATTTTTCAATTTTTATGATTGATTAAATAGTTTGATTGGTCCAAGTGGGTTGCTATTAGTAATTTCCCACCTACTTGTAGTCCCAATTTTAGTTTTATGGGTGTAGTTGAAAAAATTATTAATTAAAACTTGGATGCGAAAAACATTTTTGCAAGGTGACATGCTAAACATTGGTGGAAAAGCTCTTATCTAGACTCATGAATGATTTAATGAACTATTTTGGGTTAAGTATAAATATAAATAAATTACTTAGACTTGACTAGATCATAGAAAAATATATTTCAAATATTTTGATGACTCATTCACAAAAAGGATGATGGTTCTAAAAGTATAGTATGTGGCACAATGCGATTAACTAGAAAGTAATGAATGATAATGTTTAATAGATGTAGATATTCATTGTTTTTTTCAAATATTTAAGGGTTTGCAAGTGGAACTTTGGGTTCATTCTCCTTTTCCATGTTTATATGTTATTAATTTATCATCAAGCCTTGCAATAGGACTTTATGTGTAATGAACCTTTGATGTAATAAACATGTATATATTGTTTGTTGTGATTGTGAAAGTATACACAAAGGAAATATTATGGGACTTGATAAAGGATTCTTATAAATTGAAGTCTTTAAGTGTGTACAATGAGCTCCTTTTTCAATGTAACCCACAGAAATATTAAACATTAAACTCTTGGATAATCTTAGCCCAAAAAAATGTAAATTTTTCCTTGCGATATGAGTTGTGTGAAATGTGTATGTGTTATGTTTGGGATTTTAGTTTATATAATTTATTTTGTCAAAGAGATTAATTAAAACAATAACCCTCATAAATCAAAACCCTTTTAAAGTTACATTCACAATTTATTTTTGGCCTTGAATTACGTTTTGGCTAGGGTTGTTGGCTGATGTGGCCACATTACATGACATTGCATTATGTTCGGCCATATTCATTTCAATGTAAATACAAGTAGGTGTCACAAAACCAAACATAACAGTCTAATAATCATTTTAATTTCTAAATTCATATGTTATGTGGTGTCCCTTTCAACCAAACCATGTGTGTTTTTCTCAATCATTCTTACAATTGTCCTTGGTGACTAGGTGATTTATGACAACTTATGAAGGTTGGAAAAAAAAAATCTATGTACTGAAGAAGGTTGTTTGTTTGTTTTGCTTACCATGTGGAGATCTCCCAAATCACACACCCCCTTCCATGCATTTGGTATCATTTGAAAGCCCTTGATCATTAAATTTTTTGTAAAATTTAGACCTAAAAATTATTGAATTTGAAATTATTTTTTTATTGAAATCAATAAATTCAAAATTTAATGTTTTAATGGTCATTTGGAGCATGCTCTTTATACCATTAGAAAACACTAGTACAAAAGTGAGGTGTAATTCATTAGCCTAAATCACAATGGGACCTTAAAAATGAAATAAGTTCATTACATTTTAGTGATTTCACCATGGTTAAAGTTATTTCATTATAATATCATTATGTAAACATCGTGTTTCACTACTAGTTGACATAATTCATTATTATAATTTATTGTGGTAAATAAGTTTTTTTTTATGTTGTTTTAAATATTCTATCATACTTTATAATATACAGTATATCATATATATGTATACCTTATACTATTTTAAGCTACCTTAGTTATTTTAACTTATACCCTAGGTTATTATAGGTTATTATAAATTATTATACCTTAAAATATTATATGTTGTTGTACCTTAAGGTATGTTAGCTAACTTATTATAAATTTTTTACTTTAAGTTATTTTAAATTAAATTATTCAACTAATTTTAAACTATACCTTAAATTATTTAATTTTAAGTTAATATATGTTATTTCAAATTAAACTTTAGGTTATTCAAGGTCATTCTACTTTATGTTATTATAAATTATATTATCTTAAGTATAACAATTTAAAATAATAAAAAATGAAATATAATGACCTAGCGTAAAGTAACCTAAAATAACCAATAATAGTTTTTGAAAAATAATTTAGAATAGCTTACAATAAAATAACTACCAATAACCTATGATAATATAACTTAAAATATTCAACAATAACTTAGAATAAAATAACCACCAATAGCCATTAATATAATAACCATTAATAACCAACAATATCCACCAATAGAATATCCACAAATATCCATTAATAAAATAGCTCCACCAATAACCATTAATAACTTATGGTAATTTAACCTAAAATAATCACCATAGAATAACTACTAATAGCCATTAATAGAATGATTAATAATAGTCACTAATAAAATAACCAAAAGTAATCAATAATAGTTTTACATAGTGAAAAATAGCCTAAGATGAAATATTTTAGAATAGTTAAAAATAATTTATAATAGTCGCAAATAACCTAAAATGAAATAACTTACAATAGTAAAAAGAAATGTAGAATAGTGAAAAAACTTGCAATAGTAAAAAATAACCTAAGGTGAAATAGCCCAAAATAGTCAAAAGTAACATAAAATAGTCAAAAGTAATTTATAATAACTAAAAGTAACCTAGGGTTAAATAATTAAAAATAGTAAAAAAACTAAAAATAACCATAAATGGTCGTAAATGATGTAGGGTGAAATAATTTAGAACAATGAAAAGTAGCCCTACAATAACTAAAAATAACCTAACATAGATAGTATTATTATATTAACAAAAATCTTATCCATTTATTAAATTTTATTTTTTTCAAAAGAGTGGTCATTGAAATGTTATTGAATAGTGATATTCAAAAAAAAAATTGTTCAAATGATTTTACATTTTCAAAAGGAAATAAATGTAGTTTTGTACATTATTAAAAAGAAAATTAAATTAAACTTTAATAATTTCATTTGGACAAAATTTCAATAGGTTATAAATTTTCAAAGTTTATGTTTTTTTAATGTTTTTAATGAAATATTTGATAAATAGAATGCAATGTAACACATTATCACAACAAGTGTGGTGGCTTGATGGTGTGGGTGTTTACCTCCATCCTAAAAGTCTAGGGATCAAACCTCACAAGTGGTGTGTTTATGGTCAATAGTGGTAAGTTGACCAAATAATCTCCTATGTAGTTCCTTATAGTAGGTGCTTATTTAGGTTAATTATTTGGCTTATGTACTTAGGTAGGTTTTAACTTAGCATAAATAGTGACACATGTCATTAATTTATAGACTGAAAATCATGAAATTATCAATAATATTAAATATAATATTAAACATTAAATAATTTAAATTTAATTAATTTTTGTGTTCACTAGTTAATTAACTAGCAAATGAAATGGCTTGATAAATTTGTATTTTGCTTGAAAATAATTTTGTTTCATTAAATATTAGTGGATCAACACTATTTGTAGCAATTGGTTCATGTTCACTAGGGGGTTGATTAGTTTCATCATGGTAAAAATGTACAAATTCACTCAAAATTTGGTGAAACCCAGAGTGAACTAAGATGCATTTTGGTGTAATGAAGCCATTGGAAAATAATATTCAATGGATGAAATTTTTCATAATTTAAAACCTAAGGTGAGAAAAATATGTATCAAATTTTGAATTATTTTGCCATTGGAAATTTGATAAAAATTCATGTTAGAATTTTAATGGAAATTAAATTTTTGACTTATGTTAAAAAAGGTGCATTGTTTGCCCATTCATTCGATTTTGCAATATGTGTTAAATGGCATTGGCCACAATAACACATAATGGCCATTGAGAAGACTTGGCCAAGTGATAGGTAGTCACAAGTTGGGTTTAATTAATGAACATTATCCAACATAATCAATAATCACAAAAGATTCTACCACATCACTATGAATGTTCTAGACTATTTGCTAGACTTCATAATGTTCTAAATATTAGTTGAGATGCATTTGAATGATCAATTGAACCTCTGAAACTTCTAAATCACAATTGAATAGGTCTTAAGGAATGGCTAGAGTGAACCAACACCCAGCATTGCACCAAGTTAAATGGTATGTGGAAAGGAAAAACATATTAGTTATATTCTTGTCCCATACATGGTTGATTGTAAGGAGCATCTTGCTAACATGGTAACAAGCCATTGGATAAAGAACTCCCCAATTATATAACATATTTTGTTCTTTTGACATTTTTACACTTCCCTAACACCTTTTTTTCACATTTTGGGTCATTGGTTGGTTGAACTTCATAACTTACTTTATGTTGTGTCCCATAACCCATATGTTTGGCGTTCCTTTACAATCAATCAATTATGTTAAATAACCAATGAAAGGTTGTTAATTACCACTAATATTTTTAAGGTTGGTCGTTACTTAATCCATAGTTAACCATGATGCTATAAATATTAACCATCCACATGCATCTATTCACTTAATTGACACCAATTGTTTAACGTTGCATCTCAAACTAATGGTTAATTATGGTTAACCTCCGATTTTAGAATTTTTCACCGACAAAATTATTTTAAAAATTCCATTTCCATATTTAGATCTAGTTTTAGATTTAGTTTCAATTCTCAAATCCAAAATTCTGACCCGTTTTTGGTTCAAAAGGCATTACATATAGGAGAAGGGTCCGAAAATAGACCCTTCCTTTAGGTAGAGACTATTGGTGATTTTTCTTTTTGCTTCTTTATATAAATAAAGACAAAAACTAATAAAATGTGAAAAACAATGCAAATATGCAAAAGATAGATTACGAAGTTTGAAAATTGTACTTCTAAAATGTAGAAGGCCAAGTACAACTTGTTTGATAGGCTATACTGGGCTTTCCACATTTCAAAAGGTACAATTTTCAATTACTACAAAATTTAGGCCAGGGAGTGTCCTGAAAATACAAAGGAAAAATCATTGTTGGTCTTTACGAAGTGGAGATACAGTTAATAGTTTTAATATTTTAAACCAAGTAGTTAGCCAAACAATAATTCTCACTGGGTTTCTTAGCAGTTAAACGATGAGCAACAAATGACATGGTGCAGTCACAAAAAAGATTTTCAATCATTAGTGGGTGAGTTTTATAGGAATTTTTCGAGCTTCAGTGATGAAGAGGATGTTCCATTTAGTTGTGCATAATTGTCTTAAGTTGTTGGGTTTTGACCTCAATCGATTTTTCTATTTAGACTTCTCAATTGCAATAAAGTTGTATAATACGAATGTTTGAAGGAAAGCACGTGGTGTCGCAACTTCACTTTGAGGGAAGTGTGAGGTCGCCACTCACACTCCCGAAAATGGGACTTGAAAGTCCTCCGGGACTCCTGAAAATTCAGAACGTAATTGCAGGGGTCAAAACACTTCGCATTGAGGTGTTCTTTATACTGTTGGAAAGGTCTTGAAGCGTAGATGTCCAAAATGGCCTCGTATTAGCCATTCAGACATCTGTAGCACAAGTTATGGTCGGGAATCAAACTGGCAGTTTAACTCCAGACCACTACAAGTCGGGAATCGACCTGATCCCGGTGTGTGTAGGTGAAGGGCGACACACCGTTGGAAAGCTCTCAAGGAGAGCTACAAGTTTGCTTTAGACCTTGTCCCAATCAGAGGTTGGAACAGGAAGTTATGAACACCCAAAATCCCGGGAGTCCAAACCGGGACAATTTCGGGACTCCACTTTGGGAGTCCCAAGAAAAAGTGGCATTCGGATGCAAGTGTGATGGGGAGCTACAGAGAATACTATATGGGGGAAGGTGGTGGCTTCCCCCGAGTTCGGGCCGTGGTGAGTCAAGTGAATCCAGTGTTGCCCGTGGCTTGTCCTAGCACCAAGGGTGCTCTAGAATGTGAACTAACCAACTTGTTGGTAGATTTTGATGCAGGTTCGAGTAAGTGAATAGCTTATCACTTCTTCCTAGTCCCATCCCGAAGCTGTAGCACGCCCCTCTACCCCTTTTAATGTTGAGAGCTAGGAGTGTGACCCAAGTCCCCCACAATTCTGCAACTTGAATAACTTAGCCCAACTTGGGGCTAACTAGGGACTTGGGAGTGCGTCACGTGGCCTGGGTGAATAAAAGACATTTTTTTGTGCCAAGACTTAAACAAACCAAGAGTCTAATCCTTGATTCCCTTAGTTGCACCTCATAGGGCCACAAATATGGTACAAAAGGATCAAACACATGATGATCACGATATGTTTCAAGCCATCAATCATTTTTAAAAAGTTATAATTTAGAGGAGGATTAGATTTTAAAGGAAACTATTGTTCATGATCAAGTTTTGAGCTTTTGGTGCTTAGTGAAGAATATTGTGACAACAAATATTAGAAGATGATAGGGAAGTTTATCACAGAGAACAAAGAACGGATGCACCTTACTCGGTTCTTATGGTTTTTGTAGACAATTGAAAGTAGAACTTACATGTGTAGCCTACATTCTTGAATCTTTCCCTAAAAGACGGTGATGGCTTTAATTCTTTCACCAAGAGGAAACCCATACATGGCTACACTGACGCATTCAAAAAAATAAGTATGTTTTTTAGCACATCCATAATGTGAATATTTGATGAACCTTTAGAACTCTTCCATCAAGGGCTTGTGGAAAATTTGCATTATAAACAACACAAAGTCAAAGATGAGGTAAAATGCTAAAAAACTAAAGTTTCACCTATACTTTTTTTTTTTCCTTGCGTTATTCTCTTTTCTATTCCCTTCTAATTATTTCTTGAACTTAATGAGAACCATGCAAAAGACATGCAAATTGCAAGGAGCTTTTTTACACATGTTTTTCTGATTTTATTGAGGGGGTGCACAAACCCTAAAACATCTGAATGAAATTTCAACCTTGCAACCTTCCTCTTAATGCTAATAGACCAAGGTTCTAGCTCATTACTTATAAGTATTTTTTGTTTATAAACTTTGATACCTATCCAAGCTTCATTATAGTTAGTTAAATAATAAATAAAGGTTGCCATTTGGCATTAAACCTATCTAATGAGTTGCGATCAAATCTTTGGTGCAAGTGAATATTTGCAAGATCAATTTCAACACAAGAAAAACATGCTTCAATGATCTGCCAAAGGCATCATGAAGCACAAGTTCATCCGCACGTTGGATTTGAAAAACTTATGGGACCATCATTTTGGCAATTGTTAGTATCTAACCATTATTTGGAACTTTGATATCTGTGGTGCTCTAGTTAATGAATAACTAAAATTATGAAAATTTGTCAAGCTTTTTGTAGTCTAGGGTTTTGGAATTCAACCATCTATTAGAAGAAGCCTCAAACTTTCATTAGATGATTTGAATGAGACATTTGAACTTCCTCCTCATGAATTATCCTCCCCAACAAAAGAGACAAAATCAATACAAGAACCTTCAATAGGCTTTGAAATTGATGAGATAAATGACAAAACAAGGTTAACTTCCATGACCATATAAGTATTTTTCTAGAATGTGAATTGCACAAAATTGTTGTATGATGTCTTGTCCGGTAGCGCTACAAGCTCGACCCACTTTGAAAAATGGTTAATCATAATCATGATGTAAACGTTACCCCTGGAGGTCTGTGGTAATTCTCTAGCTAAATCACATGACCAACGATAAAACATGACCTGAATAGGGAGTGGAGAAAGAGTGAACTGTTGAGAGAAGAAGGAAGTTCTCATTTTATCACATTGTTCACACCTAGTAATGACGTTTTAGACTTGAGCATACATACCTTTCCAATGGTAATAAAGAGCAATAAGGCTATAAATATGTTTTACTCCAAAGTGTCCAAGCTTTGAGTTTACCTTTTGAATAAGATTAGGTCGTTCATGTGGTGAGGGAACCACTCTGTCGCCTTATGGTAAGCATCGAACAAGGTGATTATCCCTCCATGAGTAGCATTTGGACCGCTGTTGTATGCGATCTCGTTGACTTGATGTAATTTGGGGAGGGTATTCCCCATGTTGAAGAAACCTCAGAGTGTCCAAGTGCTTCCATATATCCACAATGGGATGTTCAACCAAGTTACATTGAAGTAGTGCAAGATAATTAAATGCATAAATACATGTACTACTAGAATCTGGTCTGTCTTACCTGGCTTCTAAGAAATTTTCAAAGGTAGTGAAGGGTCTCTATGACATGGTATTCGCATTCTAATGTGTAATACTAGGTCGATGAATAAGCTTGAACTCATATTCCTGAAGTATAAACGCCCAACAAGCTAACTCACCAGTAAGCTTGTTGTTGGTCATCAACCATTTGATAGGCTGGTGGCCTGTATACAAAATGAATTTGATGCCATAAAGATAGGGCTTGAAATGTATGATTGCCCATACAACAGCAAGACACTCCGGTTTGTATGAAGAGTAGTTGTTCTGAGCTTTGTTGTTATTTTAGGATGCATAGGCAATAACATATTCCTTGCCTTTCTCATCAAGTTGGCCAAGAATAACACCAATACAAAGAGCACTTTAATTAGTGTGTAGAATGAAAACCTTGCTAAAATCAGGTCTTTTTAGAACGGGGAACTTTGAAAGCTTTTCTTTGAATGTGTTGAAAGTTTCCTGAGGGTTTTCACTCCATGTCCAAGCAACATCCTCTTTAATAATGCATAGAGAGGATGAGCAATAGTATTGAAGTCTTGGACATAAATCATGTAATAATTACATAGTTCGATGAAGCTCCTCAAAGTATGAACATCAATAGGATTAGGCATTTCCAAAATGGCTACTATTTTGGCCCAATGAGTCATAATACCATTTGGTAAAATTCTGTGTCCAAGGTAGACTGCTAAGGTGACATCGAACTCACACTTTTTAGGATGAATCTTCATATTGACTTTTAGAGCCTGTTGAATAACTCCTCAAGATGAACCAAGTGCTAGAGGAATCTCTTGCTATGCATTAGGACATCATCTATGTAACACTTCAGGAAGTCTGCCCCTTCGAGAACCTGGTCCATGATTCGTTGAAAAAAGACAAGTGCATTCTTCAATCTAAAAGGCATCACAAGCCATTCCCACAACTTGGTGCGTCCATGGAATGTTGTTTTCTTGCGATCCTTTGTAGCAAGTATAATTTGGTTGAAGCCTTGCCTCATATGCAATATTGTGAAGATGTTTAAGTCTCTAATACTATTAAATAATTCTTTAGGGATGGGCATGGGGTACCTATCCTAAGGTGTAACTAAGTTCAAAAGTCTATCACTACTAGGAAATGCGTTCTAGTTCACTCTGGGTTTCATTAGATTTTTGAGTGAATTTGGACAGTTGTACTTAGTGAAATTGTTTAACCCCTTAGTGAACGGGGACCGGTTGCTACGGACAATGACTTGTTTCACTAATACCTAGTGAAACAAAGTTACTTTCAAGTGAAATACAAATTTACTAAACCATTCAATTATTAGTTAATTAACTAACGAGTATGAAAATTAATTAAATTTTAATTATTTAATATAGAATATTATTGATAATTTCATGATTTTAAAGGCCTATTATTTATTGACATGTGTCACTACCTACGCTAGGTTAAAAACCTAACCTAGGTAGGTAGGCCACGTAATCAACCTAGGCACTTAACCTAGGAATTCGATAGGAGAATATTCAGTTAACATATCATAGTTGATCACAAACAACACCACCCCTGAGGTTTGATCCCTTGACCTCTGGAATGGGGGCAAACATCCTTACCATCAAGCCACCCCACTTGTTGTGATAATATGTTACATTACATTTTATTTATCAAATACTTCATTTTAAACATTACAAAAACATAAACTTTGAAAATTCATATTTTATTGAGATTTTGTTCAAATGAAATGATTAGAGTTTACTTTTTAAGAAAATTCAATAATGTACATAATTACATTTATTTCCTTTTGAAAGTTTAAAATCATTTGAACAAAAAAAAAGTTGAATATCATTATTCAATAACATTTCAATGACCATTCTTTTGAAAAAAAAAAGTTTAATAAATGGATTTTTTTTTGTTAATATAATAATACTACCTATGTTAAATTACTTTCAATTATTATATGACTATTTTTCATTAATTGAAATTATTTCACCCTACATTATTTATGGTTATTCTCAATTACTTTTGGTTATTCTAAGTTATTTTTGGCTATTTTAATTTATTTCACCTTAGGTTATTTTGAGCTATCGTAAGTTTTTAAAGCTATTTTATGTTATTTTTGGCTATTGTAGAATATTTATTTTTAGACTACTTGTAGTTATTATAAATTACTTTTGGTTATTTTAACTTATTTCACCTTAGGCTATTTTCAGTTATTGTAAGTTCTTTTTGCTATTCTATGTTATTTTTTACTATTGTAGATTATTTCAATTTAGACTATTTGTAGTTATTATTAATTACTTTTGGCTATTTTAATTT
>Ga0209611_10012451_pt1 | contig 11958 bp, 7 predicted proteins | sample S1TSphgellanicum_3_FD_187693 | JGI IMG/M metagenome (GOLD analysis project Ga0209611, IMG submission 187693) | Host-associated microbial communities from peat moss isolated from Minnesota, USA - S1T2_Fc - Sphagnum magellanicum MG (SPAdes) (version 2) | ecosystem: Host-associated > Plants > Peat...
AAATTTGTTTCACGAATTTTTGTCTCATCTGTATTTATAGTCTTTGTATATGAACGATAGATACATGTGCTCTAGTTATAAGCCTTCGCCTGACTGGGATCTGTTCAAAGACAACATTTTTGAAAATGCCAGTTCTTGTTCATGATCTATTCCACGTTTGTCTCCTCGCCGTTTGCATCCCTTTCTCCAATTCCTGCGAAGACAGTTACCCAGAGACACCATTAGATACGAATTCAGGGAGACCCACTAGAATCTTTGAATGGTAAGTCTCAGATCGGGGGGTAGTGATTCTACACACTCACATGTGGACATCCATTACGCGGCCTGCATCATGCGACATTCTTGTATAATCCGAACCAGCTAGCTGTGGACCATATAACAATCTTCTTCGATACAGCTATGAAATCGATCATACTAACTATTCAGTACTCACCCATGAGTTCTGAAATCGTTGATTCTGCGACTGCCTGCAACTGAGCATCATGCGGAGGGATTATAATTGGCTCCTGTGCACGTGCAACAAACTCTCGAGTAAGCAGCAGAAGATACCGGAGGAGTTTTACCAACTCTTTTGCCAGTCGCACTAAGAGCACGAGACTGAGGAAAACCAGGATCAGAACTTCCGCATGTGGATCATAAACGAACTGCGGGCTTGGATTTACCAGCTGGAGCTCATGGCTGGAGCTGGTCACCGGTCCCATGAGTCGAGGAGGACGTGATCCCGAGCTGGGTGGAGACTTCATAATCAATTTGTGAGCAGGAGCAGATGATCGACAGTAGTGCTGCAGCTCCTCCCCTCCTCCTTCAGCTCCTCCTGCTGCAGCAAACAAAGCCCACTGGTATAGACGTCGTTGTAGCCATAAACAAAGCGTTGAAGATGAAGAATAAGAAGTTGTTCAGGAGGGACAGTAGCGATGAAATCATGTGCAGGAGAAGAAGCAAGTGAATCGAGAGCCAAACTGCAAAGGAGCTAGAATGAAGTCAAGCATGTACAGATTTACATATTATATAGGAGTAGTGACAGGATGCTTGCAGATTCTTGCACACCCTATATTATGTTGAAGGGAGTTGGAGCAGGAATAAAGCGAAAATGTATTTTTTAAGGAGCTAGAAACTACTACTACTGTGTGTGTAGCTGCAAACCTTGAAAAGGGGACCTTGTGAAACTAGGAAATTCCAAAGTAGTTTCCTAGTTTCCTCACATTGTCTTATCTTGGACAATTCACTGAAATTTTTTTGCTGAAAAGTCTTAGAGTCTTTTTTTATGAATGAGCAGCGACGTGGTTCTTTTGCTGCTCATTCATTGACGGCTGGGGTTTTTAAAAAAAAGACTCTAAGACTTTTTTAGGGCTATTTTTGACAAATAATATTTATTTGGAATAAATTTTCAGTGAATTGTCCAAGATAAGATAATGTAGTGAAGTACATAATTGTGTATTAATATTTTGATTTACAAGTAGAAACGCACAAAATGCCATAATGAGTTTCAATGAACAATGTAAAAACTTGGCAGGAATTTCCCAGTGTATTGGGAGGGCACATTACAAAGCGGAATAACTCATCAGGAAGCCCTTTCCATTTTTGGGGAAGGATATTTCGTTTTTGAAACGCTTGTGTTAACTTTTTAAAAAAATTTACTGCGACACTTGGTGGGTATCAAAAGATATTCATCAAGCATATTTTTGTAATTAAAAATTAAATAAAATTATTGCAAGTGATTTGAACTCTGGAATCCTTTAAAAATTGAACTTTATCTTAATTTTTAATTTTGATGTAGCCAAAAACATTTTGGCTAGTTTTTTTGGCTAGGTCTTTCTGATTGGGTTTTTGACTTGTCAAATAAGACCGGGCAACAAGAAAATTTATAATTTATTATTATTATTTAAAAATGTCCAAAATATTGATTAGTAAGAGCTAGATAAGAAAGGCAACTTATCATAGGTAAATTTACATTAAACTATATATACTAGCCTATACCCATATTAACCTAGGTTGTTCTAACCTACTTAAGTTATACCAGGCTAGGTTATACTAGGTTACATAATAATATTTTGGCTTACAATAACCTAATATACCTATATCATTAGCCTAAGGTACTTATATTTACCTAGACAACTATCTAAACTATACTAATGGGCAAACCTATCCTTGGGTGGTCCCACTTGGGACTACCTCACAAAAATCCCAGGAAAGGTAGACCCATTTTAATTCAATTAGAAAAAAAGAAGAAGCATTATCATGTTTATTATTATTGACTTGCATCGCATGGGCTTTCTATTTTTCACCTACATTATGGAAAAATTGTAAATACTTACATAGGCTACACAAATAAGAAATTTGTGTTCTTGAAATGTTTTTGGCATTCCTAACCCCTTATTAATGTGTGTTAAATTCTACCATTGTAGAATAATTGTTACTTAAATTATCAATTTCATTCATCTTAATGGCCCCAATTGTTGATTAAAATTAAAAAAGAAAATTACTACAAATTTGTAAACATGAATGCAAATACCTTTCAATACCTCTTAATCCAACCTTTGAAAATTGCTCAAAAATTTGTGGTTACCCCAATCCATTATTTAATAAAAATAAATTTAAATGACCTCTTAAAATCTTTTTTAAATGATTTTTAAAAAAAAAATTACATTTTGTTTTTTGTTCTTGAACAAAAGAACCCCAAATATTACTTTAACACACATTATTTAATTAATTCTAGACTTTGGGAAAAGTCTGAAAATAACTCAAAACAATTTCGTTATTTTTTAAAAATCAAAATTATAAATTGAACTTGATGGCCAAGAGGCCCAATGCATATTATCATTATTGGTTGTCATCACGAGAATCACATGAGAGAAGGCTAATTTGAATATTGTGTAGATCACAAAAGCAAAACATGAAATGGAACAAATACTTGGTGGTCACCAAGTGATAAAAAGTGAATATGGAAGATTCAACAAGATTTGAAGGATTTTTTTAAAAAATTCAAAATAAAAGAGGGTTCAAGAGGATAATATGAATATTGTGTGGATCACAAAAGAAAAAATGAAATAAACGAAGACATGGTGGTCATTAAGTGATAAAAAGTGAAAATGGAGGACTCAAAAGGATTAGAAGGATTTAAAAAAATTCCGAAGTAAAATAGGGCTCAAAAAGATAATATGAATATTGTGTAGATCACAAAAGAAAAAATAAAATAGAATTAAAACATGATGGTCATTAAGTGATAAAGAATGAAAATGGAGGACTCAAAAGGATTAGAAGGATTTAAAAAAATTCCAAAGTAAAATAGGGCTCAAAAAGACAATATGAATATTGTGTAGATCACAAAAGCAAAAATGAAATAGAACTAAAACCTCATGGTCACCAAGTGATAAAAAATGAAAATGGAAAACTCAAAAGGATTAGAAAGATTTTTTAAAATTCCAAAGTAAAAGAGGGTTTAGGAAGATAATATGAAATTGCATACATCACAAATGCTAAAATGAAATAGAACTAAAACCTAGCGGTCACCAGGTGATAAAAAATGAAAATGGAGGATTCAAAAGGATATGAGGGATTCAAAACATTTCCAAATTTAAAAAACACTCATGAAATATCCATCATTTCAAATAAATTTTATTAAATAAAAAAATCATTAAATTGTGTCGTATGAAATAAAATTTATGAAACTTGCAGTGGAAGTTTGAAAGTTCAACAAAATCATCCTTTGCTAGCATACTATTACTAGCACAATTAAAATAATTATGATTTTAAAGCAGTTAAATAAGCAACTACATTGACACCTTTTCAAAACATAAATCCAATTGGAAAATATCAATTTCTACATTTTAGAGTTGCAAACATTGTCACATGGTCTACAAACTATAATCCAAACCAATTGCAAGCAAAACCCAGTATTTAGATAAATAAAGATAACTCAAAGGTGAACAAGGAAAACACAATAAATTAATTTTCCTTAGGTATAAAAAAAAGTTCATACCTAAATAAGTTGAGTAATGCCACTTTCCCCATTATCATTTTTCATATATTGCATGAACCAAGAATAATTTGGTGAAGAAAAAATAAAATGGGGCTTTGAATGTTTGATAATGATTTCCTATTAGACACCAATTGTCCTTGCCAATGGAAATCCAACAAACATTGGCCATAAACGTGATGCCAAGTCTAACCATTGGACCTTATTTTTTGACAACTTATGTCCTTTAAAGACTCAATGAAAAGACTGCACTACACTTGGAATTCCAAAAGGCCTTGTTTAGCTCATCGTTAATGAGTAGCATTTACTCTTCTATCCCATAGGGTAGCCCTCAACATGCAAAATACATACAATTCAAATCCTTAAGATAATAATATGTCCTTGCAATGAGTTGACCCAAGGTCCTAGTGCATTGATGAGGTCCCCAAATAAAAAAAAATTCATCAACAAATGTTTACAACACCAACAAAGGAAGAACTTACATCACATCTTACAACAACATACAAGACTAAATTGCAATATAATTTTTTTTGAACATTCAAAAAATAAAATGTTACATTCCAACTCTTGATTCTAATTTGCTAACGTTAATATTTATCCCCCTCACACAATGATTGTCTTGTAGAACATCACATTTTGGGAAATTATAATAGATCACACTGTTCACATTGAAAACCAATAATTTTTTGGGCGTAGGAGGATATGATTGAAAGCACTTATGTAAACCTTGGACGAATAGAGATGGACATAGATAAAAAACCTACAAAAATCAGGAGAGATGCTAATCCAACTAAAAATTTACAAGGATTGAATTAATATTTAAAATATGGAAGGAAAATTTTGAATGTTGGCCTTGAAAATTTATAGAGAACTAAGGAAATTCATTAATCACATGGATTCAAAACACACCAAATACCACTTGATGGCCACTAGATATATTCAAGTCTAAAGAGTTAAAAGTATGACATAGAACACTAAGTAGTCACTGAATGGCTACATAAAGGAAAACAAGTTGGGAGTCAATGTGAAGTTTAACTTTGGGGCCACTAGGCCAAAAGTAGATGCCTTGAAGACAAAGGCTAGATGCAACATTAGGAATAATATAATTAAAGATTTAATAGATTTGAAAGGAAACATTTCAAATATTCAATTAAAGAAATCAAAATGAATAATTAATAATAGGAATTTTTTTGTTTCATTTTCAATTTCATATTGTTATAAAATGAGGGTTTGCAAGCATTACTAGATTTTGACAAATTACATTTTAAACTATCCAGGATCATCACGATTAATACATTTAGTCCTACCAAAGGGATTGTGTTGATGTGGAAACACCATATCCGAAGAAACAAAGAGATTCCAAATAAGGGAAAATAATCCCCAACACATAATGGTCCTCCCCACGAAGGTTGTCAAAAGATTCCCAAAAAATGGTATTGTATATCCCATTAAACATACTTTATGCCATATCATTTATAAGCAATGTGTTGTAAGGATACATAGAAAAGAAAAGGTCAAAGTTCTTATGAAAAATTGGCTTGTTAGGTTTATCCAATAGGAAATGCGGATTTTGCATGCAAAACTCTTGATTAAACAATTTGAAAGATCAATGAATTTTTTTGTTTCATGCCGAATTTGATCCAAACAAGTATAAATATTGTGATGTTGGGCTACATATCCAATATACACATGGAATTGCACTACACATCTCTCCAAGAATTTCTTTAATCCAAGTTTGAAAACAACGATGGGAAATGGAGCTCTTTGATATCTACCCCTATCGAAGTGTGTGGAGACAAGTATTCTATAAATAAATAACACACAATGGACTCACTTTTGGTGAAGGTGAATGAAGCACTAGGGAGTCCACACCTAAAGTTGATGGCATCTCATGTAATTCTTGTTCACCAAAGGTTTGTGAATTTGGTGATTCCACTTTTTTTGCCATCTTAAAAAATAATGTGCCAATTACTTAAAAGGAAAAACATAGAGCAATTTTAAAAGTCCACCAATTGAAGTACCATATAAATTAATGAGATGAAAAAATCCAAGAAAGGATTTGAAGAAAAAAACGAAAGGGAAAATTTAGACTACTTATTATGGATGTCGATTGATTTCTACAAAAACTAGTTTTACACACCATTGTGCCTTTTTCAAACAATGTCCGGAATTTGAATGACATCATCTTCCTTGAAATTTTTGATGGTGCCAAAGGGATAGTTTTCCACAAAGGTCGAAACATTAAGCCCAAAGTAATGAAGTGACTATAAGTATGGGAGAAAAGTCTCCAAAAGATAATTATCCTCTTCTAGCACATCCTCATAAAACTACATGAAAATGGAATTAAAAGGCGAATTTTGGCAAGTTTTGTAAGGCATATTCTTTACAAACAATGTATTTCCAAAGTGAGTATCAAGATAACTAGGGAAAAAATTAAAATGGTACTTATGATAAATATTAATTTTATCATGAATGGGATGTTCGAAGCATTTACTATCCTTTTTGTAGGGAAACTGCATAATGTGCTTGTTAATTTTTTGCACAGATTTCAACCAATAATCCTTTGAAGGTTAATTTCAATACTTGTTTCTTCCATTATTTTCTTCAAGTAGGTTTTCATCTTGTAAAGTTGAGCTAAAGTCCATATGTAAATAATACACTGTTTTATATAGCTCATGAGGAATTCTTTGAGACCTAGCTTCAGAATAACCCTCTTGTCTAGGATGGTGGGATGATGACCTATGCTATGTAGCAAAGTTAATAGGTTATTGATTGAGAAATATTCTTTCCCAACAAGAATGTTATTCTAATAAAAAATGATGTGTAGAGGATTTGCCTCAAGGTCTTTTATGTTTACGAATGGAGGCTGGATCTAAAACCTCTAAGAATAAACATTTGAAACCTTGAACCACTATCTTCCTCACTAGTTTCATGGAGAATGAGAGGAAGTTTTTTATTTCTTGCACCATGAGTTCCCACAAGGGGCAACTGTGGTGAGGATGACAAAGAAGGCCGGAAGGATGAAAAAGATTGAGGTGCACATTGAAGTGGAAATATTGAACCTTGATGCAGCAAAAGTTGATTTAGAGATGATGATGGTGTCCTTCATCTTGAATGTAATTTAATGCCATCTTGTTGTCCAAATAATTGAATGATGGTATTCTAATTTCAATTAGGGCCATAATGAGACCCTTAACTTGCCCCAACTAGTTGAATCCTTGGAAAAATGTCACAAAATTCATCAAATACATAGCTTGCATGAACAAGAGTATCCATCTCTGGAATTAGCAACGGCAGCTAAATTGCCACAAAAGGAGGCACATTGGCACATAAGAAGGTTTTGAAGATGGAACTTGCAAGATAAATGATGACTTGGCGATAATGTCTTACTTTTAAATTCAAATTCATGACCATTTTCGTTTTTAAATAATTCAATGGCTCTTGTCCAACTTCCACCAAGGTCTAAACAAAAACTTAATTTTCCCAAATAAGTCGAATCTTCAAAAATACTGTCATAAAGCTCTTCAGATTCATACCCAACATCAACAACAAAAGCCAACACATTTTGTGGCACATCGAAATCAAACGTGACTTGAGGAAATTTTTAAAATTTTCCTTTACATGGTTGTCAAGCACCATGCAGAATAAATTTCGTGGAGTCATTGTTTGAACACAAGTTCATCACTCCTTTTTTTTTAGGATCAACATTTGTAACTAGACATAAGACAAAAAAAATTGTCCCAAGATTCCTAGACTCCATAATATCACTAGACTGTCACTTGCATATAGCATATAGACAAGGTCAGAATGTGGTTGCACATTTCAAAAAAGACATATGAAAACCACATGGTACCATCTGATGGTGTTAAAACAAATTAACGTTCCAAAAATGACCACATCATAAACGATGGAAAGGAAATTATGCTCACTCCAAGAATCTTTATGTTCAAAAATGCAATTTAATTCAAATATGTATTTGATGATACAAAATTTGCCAAAAAAACTTAGAAAATATGGAGCCCACCTAGTGGTTGCTAAGTTGGGATATCATCAAATAGAAAAACATTTAATGACCTAGTTGCCACCAAGTAGATATATATTTCTAACATAGAAGAATGAACCACTTGGTGGCCACCAAGTGGGGATATCTCAAATAAAGAAACATCTACCCACCTAGTGGCCATGGAGATATATAGGAAATGGGCAGATTGAATAACTATTACAACTTGTACTATTGAAGGGTGAAAGCACACTAAGGTGTAACATTTTTAGGCACATGTGAAAGTTCATAAAGTCCATATGGACTCCATGCACCTTAATGAAATTCATACAATGTAATTATATTATATATGAAGTTGTAATGTTGAGTTTTTTTTCATCCTAGTCAATTATATTTATTCACATGGTCAATCTTATAAAAATTGCCTTGCGACAACATTTTATGAATAGTGTAGTGTGCTTTCACCTTAGATACATCAAATTTTCATTCAATCGTAAGCAAGACATTCAAAAACAAAGATTAAATAAATTATACAAAAGAAGGAATCTTCGATGTTTTACTTAATTTCATTTTTTATTCATAAAGGCTCAACTTTTTAGTAGGTAGCTTATTGGACACTACTTTTAAGGCTCTTGTTCCAACCTTTCTATTAGAACCACCCCAATTGAGGGGTTTTCATCAAAGGATGGCAAGGAAATTTCTACAATATTCTAAGCATTGGATTACTACAAAAAGATTTTATTAGATGATGCAACTTTAATCCCATTGTGTTTTGAGTCTCCCTTTCATCTTGGTGATTATTGGTCAATGCATTTGAGAATCCTCGCTTCTTCCTTGGTGCCTGAGTTGAAGTTTGAACGTTTAGTTTCTCTATGCACCATTTTTTTCTTACATGCCTTTGGTGCAAAGCCAAGTGATTGGTTTAAACGTTGACAAATATTTTTATGGATATCAACAGTTTCCATCCATATTTTTAAGCCCAACCCCCTCAAAGTTGTGGATATTCTTCATTATTTTAATCCTCCATTTCATCATCATTAGGATTCACTCCACATAGTTTTTGGGTAATACAAATGGGCGGGATGAGAACATACATAAAGATTCATAGATGCAATTTCCTTGCCTACTTGTCTTGCGTTTTCAGGAATAAAGTCAAATACCTTGCACATTCTTTCCTAAAACATTATATAAGAAGAAAGCTTGTAAAAAAAGAATTTGAATATATTTGAGTAAAAACATTTTTGCATCCCAATGAAATATTTACTAGGCACAAATGTATGAATGCTTCTCTTCCATACACATTGAAGTAACTCATTCCACTTTGCAAAACTAGATCGAAAATTGTCTTGAGGGCCTTGGGACTTAAATCTCTTAATTATAGAGCCTCTCTTAATTTGACTACCTTATTATACTTTACATATTCATAACTTTAAATCCTATTTTGATTCTATCCAAGGAATATGTACCAATTTTACACTTACACTTACCCAAAAATGTAATTTTTTCACAGCAAAAAAAGTAGTTGTTAAACATGTACAATGAAGATAAGGGTATTAAAAAATAATAATTTTGACCCTTTGTAAATGTTAATTTTTTTTCATAAGTGTTAATTAATTAATTATTAAAATAGTTGGTGGTTCATATTTGAATTAGTTTTTACTTAGTGTTAAGTAATTAGTTTAGTTATTAATAAATTCTATTTAATTTGTATTAAAAAATAGTTTCATAATTTTTATATTCTTTTCATTTGATAATACATTCATAGAGTTGTTTTGTTATCTTTTTGAATTTGAATCTATACATTGTGTATAGTTTGAACATGCATGCATAAAAAATATTGAGATTTTTATGCACAAAGCTTTTTAAAAATGTGTATTTTTTTTTATAGACAAAAGAATATGTGATATATGTTGAAATCATCTTTGCATCTTTTGGACTAAACATAATTACAGTGAAGATCTAAATGATTATGCTTAAGGTAATGAAGACAATGTATCATGTGCCATTGGCTCGAGTGTGAATTGGTTAGCCAACTAATTTGTTTTTCCAAAATCATTTTTGATAATTTAATTTAATTTTCAATGACAAATAACGACTTGAAATTCAATATCTTCTGCACCTTAGGTCTAAACATTTTCAAATCATGTTTGTTAAATCCTGCTCGATGAGTGCCTTCCCATAACTACAAGAATGTGCCCAAATTCTCCTATAATTTGCTTCTCCCATGTTATATGTGTTCAAAGTACTCTAATTACCTTGACAAATATCCTTTCTTCTGGAATGCTCTTAGAGCATCTGCAACGGTGCTCAGTGTGTAACTCTGGATAGTAAAATTAGATGTCTAAGTTTAGCTTTTTTTTGGCAACCCCACCAATAAAACTGAAACTGGAACTCCATATACATGGGGAACTACTAATAGCAAACCACCTTGACCAATCACTGTGATGGACCAATCAAAAATACTGAACCGCAGTCAGGTGTAATTTATTGCACTCTTTTTAAGAGGTGCACAACTGTGTTGCGCCTTTTACCAGCCACGCAAGCTGAATGAATTTGGTGCAGAAAAACCAATTTCCTGAGATAAACCGGCACATTTTGACTTTTTCACCATAAATTTTACTGTCTGGAGTCACATACGGAGCACCGTTGGAAATGTTCGTACAACCTTAGTGCTCGTACAACCTTACTGTTTGCCGCTGGAAGAATACCTGGGACGTATTATTCAACATGTTCACAGTTGATTGCCTTCATTCTTGCAAAGCACTGGCAGATTTTTTTTAGTGTACCGGGAGGACAAATGATGAAATGGAATCTGTTCCCAGGAAATGTGCTTCTAAAAAAATATTAAGAGTTTTATAAAAAGAAAAGAAAAATTGAAAGTGCTTCGTTTTTCATTTGTTTCCCATGATAGTGGGCAGGTAGCCTACGATGAGAAAAGAGGGAAAGACTAAAATTCGGCCAAGGAATTCCGCAGGGTATCGCTGGGAGGAGCGATGAGTGTTTTTTTTTTCAAATTCCTCAAGTAGGTGCATTGGCTAGGATCCTCAGCACTAGTTAGCAGTAAATGGCGACTGTCCTAGTGGACTAGTAGGTCTTTTTTGGAATCCTGCCTAGTTCTGGCGACCTGCAGGAACACACTGTCTAAATCTGGCGATTTCTAATTGTTTTTGTCAAGATATGGCGAATTTTTTTTTAAAATCTCAGAAATCCCTTTGTTGGATTCGCCAGCCCTTTTTTTAAGTCGCCAGTTTGCGAAAATCGCCAAGAAAAAACACTGGGAGCGATACACTTTTTGTCGATTTCTTTTGGAGGACATTTTAAACTTCCGCTGTCGATGGCGTGTCATGTAATGAAAATATGTGTTCACACGAAGCCATGACAGACGTCCTCTTCCAGCAGCTGCATATCTTTGACTTTGAGTTCATGCAGCCCTGCATTTGGGGTGATTGCAAGCCCTCAGGAGCTGGGAGGTAGCTATATTTTGGGGGACCCTAAACCCTACTGTAAAACCTTTTGCAGAAAATCATGTTGTTTGGGGACATGCCCAACCACAATTTCTGGCTCTGCATACTTTTCATAATTTCCCTGGAGACAGGGGAGATTATTGTAATATCCCTACGATGGGGAAGGTTTGTGATAAAGTAACATTCATTTGAATGTGTTTGGGCCATCCTTATAATAGTGCTCCTAATTTTTTTTTGCCTTGGACCTTGGGCTCTCCCCTCGATTCCATGGGACAAAAGGCACTAATAGCAGTGCCTCCCTTATATGTAAAAACCTGGGTGCTTTTTTTTAGTGTAGTTGTATAAGGCACCTTACAAGGTGTAACATGTGCTTTGACAAGGATGGGCATTTTGACAAATGAAATGCCTGCTCTACGAGCATTTGGTTTTTTGAAATGCTGATCATTGATTTTTCCTATCTAGTATCTGATTGGTTGGGTACCAGTAATTGCAAGAATTTCTTTTAATGAAATAAATAA
>Ga0209611_10012452_pt1 | contig 11958 bp, 6 predicted proteins | sample S1TSphgellanicum_3_FD_187693 | JGI IMG/M metagenome (GOLD analysis project Ga0209611, IMG submission 187693) | Host-associated microbial communities from peat moss isolated from Minnesota, USA - S1T2_Fc - Sphagnum magellanicum MG (SPAdes) (version 2) | ecosystem: Host-associated > Plants > Peat...
TTTTTTTTTTTTTTTTTTTTTTTTTTTTTTTTTTTTTTTTTTTTTTTTTTTTTTTTTTTTTTTTTTTTTTTTTTTTTTTTTTTTTGTTTCATGATTTGAATTTGGATTTAGGCTTGTTTTTGTTCTCGTTTTGGGTAGAAAATTATGTAATCTTGGTTGTTTTCATGTTCATGACAAAGTCCATCAAGTTCATTGTATGGTATATACATTCATTGGAACGAAAAGAGAAGCTTTTGGCCTTTAAGTTCGATAATTTGTTGAAACACCAAGGTCATCACAAAGGTAAGGTTTCCACACTTGGAGTTTATGTTATCACCAACTTCTATTTCAATAAGGACTTAGTGCATGCAAAAAATGAACATTATTACATTGTCATTGATTGGCCTTCTGTCCTAAACCACCTCTAAGCCGATGTCCCTTTTAAACAAAAACAAAAATATGTACAATTTGTTCTTATTATCTCCTTTTTGCCCATGGTCATCCCATGATTGATTATGAGAACTTGAAATATTTGTTTGAACTATTGAAAATAAAAAATGTTTCCAAAAAAATTAGATTCAATGTTTAAGTTGGGGCCGGATGGCAAAGGTGATACATGATGTTTGGTTAAAGGCCATAAAGGCCATATTCTTACAATCAAGGTACTTAAAAGAATGGCTAAACAAAAAAAGATTGTAAAGGATTATTTTAGATTTTTATTACATTCATTATTTCATGATTATAATGGATTGGTATATGATTATAACTAGAATGATGTCATGTTAATGTAATTAAAAATCCAAAAATAAATTAGATATAATATAAATGTCCATTTGAGTCATTTTAAATACTTTGAGTCCTTATCTTAATTGTAATTTTCATCTTAAAAGAATCAAAAGTAATGTATTAAAAAATATAATTGACTTCAATTTTCTTCCATGGATAAGTAATGCATACATGTATGAATTTGGTGGATTGTGGTTAAAAGAAATTGTTGGAAAATTGGTGAACATTAGTTGCAACGATAATAATGTTTTCTAAGGCCATAAAACCATGGTGACCTTGCAATTCAAGGATAAAGTTGCCCCTTTTGTCACTAAAATCCATTATTTTGCTCACAACACCCACCTTGTTGTCATCATTTTGTTGGACATCCCTTTTGGTGCATCAGTTGGAGCTTTTCCTACGGAGTCATTATGTTTTTTTGTTCTTAGTTTGAAGAAATTTATAAAATTCCAAAAGATGGCCATCTCCTCCAAACCAAAGGCAACAAGCTCTTCCAAAATGTGAAAACATGTTGGATCTCCATGTTTTCTTCAGTTAAACAAGTCTAAACTCATAATACCGTCCTCTCATTGTAAAAATGCATGTGAAAAATTCCAAAAATGATTTTGCGAGGTAGAATTTGAGCTCTTCATGTGATGTGTAGGTCATTCTAAGGTTGCCATGCATCCTTCCTTTGCTCAAATGTTTTCATGCATTAATATAATCGCATAGAGCAAATATGTTTTTGTTTGTGACTTTGTGGAATTTGTGAAGGTGGCCACCAAAAGCTTTACATGTTCTATTGTGAATTATACGCAAAGTTTGAAAATTCAACTTTTTATGATTTCAATGTTACTGAATCCCTAACCAACACTAACTTGCTCATGGAATAGTTTTCTAATTTGAATGGGGGAGAGGATTACCTTGCCTTTTCTTTTGCTAGCCACAAGTACTTATTTATTATGATGATGGTATTCATGAATGTTCTTAACCTGTCACCAAACTTGCATTTAGTCAAGTAGTGAACAAGGTGAAAAAGGAGTGTGAAGGTGCAACTTGAGGCCTGGTGTTTGAGTTGGAAAAACTTTTCTTAGAACATGAGGTGATGATTGTTTTGGGTGTGTTTTACCCCAATTCTAAACGACCAATATTCCAAAGACGGAAAATAATTTTTACTTTCATTTGAATGTGTTAAAAATAATTTTTTGCATGCTTCATAAGGTGGCTGAAAATGGGAAGAACATTAACATGCAATCCTAAGTGAGGAGGATAGCCTGAATTTAATGACAAAACTTTGGTGCAAAGTCACCACATCTCCCATCCTCAACCACAAGTTCTCAAAATACATGAAGTTAATAGAAAATATCATTGTCTAGGTTCTTGGTTTCGTTGAAGATGAACACACATTCATCACTATTAATTTCATGAAAAGTAGGTTATAGAATTGACAAGAGTATGCATTTGAATTTATGCACTTGATTTTATAGTTAATGGTTTTTTATTATGCAAAACTTCCTTTATGATCAGGCCATTACCAAACAATAAGGCAAAACATGATATAGTGTAATTGCATAGATGCAAGCTTGTTTTTGGAAGCTGGAAAGGTTTTTTTGGAGGATTCATGGATTACAAAGAAAAATCAAACACACCATATAAGAATATGACAAAATTTTGAATATAAATTACCATGTTTGAATTTATGTTTGCAGGAATTCTCCTTTTTTGACATTGCAATTTGTCAACATCAATTGGAATTTGTGATTTTGGGCAAATTTTTTTGATGACCACTCATGGTTACTGGTTGACATTAAGGTGGATGTAATGGGAAATGACAAGTGTAATCTTACAAATTATGCAACAAGCAATTTTATCATGTGTTTATTGAAAATGTACATGTCTCCTTAATTAATGTATGGACCAATTTCTAGCCTTATGCTCCTCTAAACTCTTGAGTTCTTGGAGTTTTAAGAGTTTGGACTTTGGAGTTCCTCCACCACTTCACAAAGAATTCATGCACAAAAATTTATATTGGGTTTCATGAATTAGGCTTGACACTTAATGCAAAGAATGAACATGTTGTGAAGGTTGGGATGGTCTTCAATGTTTCCTTATGATTTCAAAACTATGCAAAGGATGTAGTCATATGCACATTGCAGTTGGACTCTCGCCTTCAATCAATCACTTTTTAGTTTTTCATGCAAATGTGTGATGATATATGCTATATTTGTGAGCACATGGTAGATTGTAGTTTTTCATTTTCTAGGTTTTGCATTTCTTTGGACGTCTTGTATCCTTGTAATTGGATTTATTAGTGCCACTAGGAATATCTTTGTGCAAAATTTGAAGCAAGCCTCTTTGTTGCAACATATTGTTGAATGGAACAAAAATTTCTTGTTTAGCAATAATGCCATCACCAAATATGTACTTGTGGCAATACACATGTTGCTAGTATGTTTTGATCACATTGAGGGCTGTTGTTGTTGCAATTTACAACTTGCCATCATGGCCACTCGTCAAAAAGAAAAATTGCCAAGTCATCTACAGAACACATAAAATTTTGGCCACCTATAGTATTTCATACATGAGCTGTGAAGCCACCTTGGCAACCAGCCATACTTGAAAGAAAAAGGCTGGTGGACTCTTTGTAAGGACCCATTTCAAGGAGCCATTCATCCAGAGAGCCAAATCATTTACTTAACAAGAAGAGTAGGTAGTTAATTTCAGAGGTCATGGATAACTTAAATGGTTTTGGGGTCTTTCTTTATTCCAGAACTCTTGTAGCCTTTTTTCACTAGGTGGAATTTGTGTGTGCCAGTTGCACTTTCCCAGGTCCCCATAATAATAATTGCTTGGGAGTCATGAGACCAGGCTCTGCTAGTGTGGCCTAGGAGTAGGTACCCAAGATGGGATCCAAGCAGTTTGATATTAATTAGTGTAGAGACAATGATTCTATATTCAGGAACAGGCCCTGTTATATAAATTTGTCATTGCCATGAGTGTCAACATTCTTGTGATGTCTTTTTTCTTGGGGCAAGAGAGTGAACCACCTGGCTCTCCCCCCAGGTTGCAGTGCTCTTTTTGTGAAATTTAATGAAGCTACAGTGACAATCATCCATTGAAAAAGATGTAAAAAAAAAGTCATGCATTCTCTCAAAGTTTTAATTTAATTATCTATAAACTTGGGCTCCACATTGCTACACACTAATAGCAATGATCGATCACATAGAAAGGAAGGCAAAAGCAAGATAGACAACAAAATACAAACAGAAATAATTTTATAAAAAAAAGAAATTTGAAATAAAATTTTATGTTTGAAAAATTATAATTCAAAATTATTGCAGTGACAATCACCAAAATATCCATCCTATGTAAACCAGTTTTGATGAAACATTGTCGCTGGAATTTGAATATATTTGATCTTTAATTAAAAAAACAGGCTACACATATTTCCTACTATTTCACTTGACAGATATCGACACTTAGAGCAAACAGGTATTAGAAAATAACTAACAAACAAACAATGACCAAAAAGGATTAGGGGTGTACTTGCCATCTCTCAAAAGTGCCATAGTACCACAACTTGTACTACCTACTCCAGAATGAAGGCAGAGTGGCCATTCTCCTTTTTACTTCTAGCCTTCCTAGAAAATACTACAAATAGACACAAAATAGGCTAACATAACACACACACACACACATGAAAATCACATTTTAAAACATGTCTTTCCCAAAAAGGTTCACGAATACGAAGTTCACCTCCTCTGGGAAAGAGAGCAAAAGAATCCCTTCTCCCCTAAGCCAATGCCTCTTCCACCTATTCTCTTAGAAAAAATGGGCAACATTCCCAATCCTATCATCCCAGTTTTACTGTCTTTCTTTTTTCCCGAGCGCCTCCACTGCTGCCTCATATATTTTCACTGCTCCTACCTGTACAGCTACTATAATTCCTCTCGAACCTTGTGCATTAAGTGCTGAGTTTTAGAAAGAAATAACTTGTCACCTAAGTCTGTTAAAACCCTAGCTAAATCCAATTAATATCACCTCACAAAATTGCAAAATAAATAAAACCTCTGGTACAAGAAGATAGACGATTTGATAAGGAATTATAAATTCCCTAAATAACGTAGTTATACATTATTTATAACTTCAATATAGATGAATTATACACGCAACAAAGTAAAACAAATAAAAGCATCAGATTTCCTATTTTCCAAGGAAACCTGTCCAGTGTTTGTACTCGACAGGCCATCTGCTTAGACAACATTTGGCATGGCCAAATTATGACCACTTTAATGTAGATAATTTGTAAAGCACTCTTGAGAAATTCCTTAGTGTATTAGGAGGTTATATCAATATGCAAGAACATCCCTCCTAGGAAAAAGGGCACGTTCAGGATCTTACACCTAGTCCTTAAGAGTGCAAAGGATCTCATGCCTACTTGTAGGTTCAGGCACCCACCTACCCATCTTCCACCTTGCAGTCTATGTATGTTTACGTTCATGGTAGTGTTTACCTTGTGCTTTACAATGGGTAAAGCCCACATGAATAGGGACAAATGAATGCTGGGATGCACTTGGCTACCACCTCATTTTACACCATTTATTCTAGGACCCTGGGGCCTGGGAACCTCCCGCCCCCCTAGGGCTTTACCCTACACAAAAAAGACATAAAGCAATTTCTAAGAATTTGTAGGGATGGCACAAAGATCTGAGCCCAATAAATCTCCTATTGTATTGTAGGATCGTTTGGGAAAGTTGATATCCTAGGGTTAACTCACCTACAGTCTCATTTGTAGGTACCTAATAAGTAACTACTTACATGGATATAAGTAGGTGTCTGATAAGCACCTGCTTAAGGTCCATTCACACTTGGTGTTAGGGACTTTAGTGTTGAGTGCCCTAAAACCATGCTAGTCATTTAGGACTTACACCTACTTACCATGAACATTTTTTGTTAAGCTAACATTCGCTTAACATTATGATATCACCCATTTAACATTTGGTGCCACCTAGGATGCCACCTAGATTTTCATTTAACACTGACTTAACATCAAGTGTGCATGCACCATAATACATGGATAGGTAGGAACCTCATAAGTATCTACTTTGCATGGATTCTTCTTCTTATCATTGCTGGACCAATAATTCATGGCTTATCCATTTGTCCCCTTCTGTTGTGTTTTTTTCAATAAAGTTTGTTAGGTTTACATCCATCAACAAAACCTCATCTTCTATGTTTTACTGGCCATTTGGGGCAGTTACTGTAAGCTTTCGAACCCAACGGAACAAACAAAAAAACCAAAAAAATAATGCAACTTGGCTGCCATGTGAAGCCTGCCCAAAATGCCTAGTTAGTGTAGAGGTAAGGCCTTTGCACGAGGGCATTACCCAAGGTCAAGATCCTGCCACAAAAATTTTAGTTGGACCAGATGATCCAAAAGAGCGGTGATGATCCTTCCAAAAGTTGGAAGATCTGTCCAAAAAATGGAAGAACTCTCTTGGTTGAGAAACGAAATTTTGCTGAGGTAAAATTCTGTTCTAGAACCTGCCCTCTCCAAACACTAGACATTTATGGGCAGGTCTTTATGATTTGGAGCCTCTGTGCCTTCACTTATGCAGGGTGGTTGTAAGTATAGGGAAAGGCCTTGCCATCAGGGAATTACTAAACCCTAAACCCTCCAAATACAATTAAGATTTTTCTCCGAGGTTGTTACATTTTCTAAACTGATAAGTTTGGGCAAATTTGCAGCTCAAACTGGCCGATGACTTGAAGATGTCAGTAAGAGTAAAGATTGAACATGCTAGTATATTTTCTATCAGATTTTAAGATTGATTTTCTGGTTGGTAGCAGCCCTTTTATTTTCCTCTCAAACTGGTGCAAAATTTATAAGCCTTGCAATTTTTTAAAAGTTTATTTTGAGGTTATGTCGTCAAGCAGAATATGATGACAGCGCATTTCAAAAATGGAACGCCCACTATACCATTGTACAGAGGATGTTGAACCCTAAACCCTAAAACAGAAAAAGAAGAAGCTGATCAGTAATGTATGGAAGTGGATGATTCTGGTAGTACTTTGGCAGCTTTGACACTAATTATATTATTTTCAGAAATGTTGAATTTTTTAAAATAAATAAATTTCTAGAAAAAAAAATTTAGTGAAAGAAACTAAAGAATCATTGAGAATGTTTAAGAATATTCTGCAGCTGCCCTCATACTACAATGGTTGGACATTTTGTTGGCATATAAATTGGAGGTTTTTTGCTGTGGTTTAAGAAAGTGATTTTTTTCTACTAATAAAATCTTGTTTTGCAAGGTAGGTTTCATTAGGTTGACATTGTCATTTCAGTTTCAGGTTCATTGCATTGGCATGACGATATCCAAATAGTTAGCCCACTAGCATAGACAAATTAGTTTTCAACTTGCCCTTCAATTCTTGGGTAATAATAAGGAAATCAAATTGCATATGTGGAATCAAATTTTTTTGTGCATGTCTAAAAACCATTTTGATCCTTGTATTTTAGGTGATATTGCACATTTATATTTCATTATGTTGCCTAAAGGCTAGAAAAAATTAGTTCAAGAATAGTGATAAACAATGTTGTATTTGTGGAAGATCATAAAGAGTACATGTGCAACTATGTTTGGGGAACATGCAAGGAACATGTTGGAGTAAATACTTATTGTCTATAGACAACTAACAAGCATTCATTACAAGAGAATGTGGGTTTTCTCACACAAAAGGCTGTGGGGTCATGACACTTGTGTGAGGTAAAAACCTTGTGATTTCATCCCATTACAACAATGTACAATATGTGATGTTTATTGTGACTTATATTACATTAAAATGACAATTTGACATTAGGTAATGATGTAATTGTGGGTTGGCATGGTTTGGTTGGTTGGTGTTGGTTTGACTCACGGATGGTGTGGGTGATGAAATGTTTGTTCACCAATATCTTGTGCATATATGAGTAGGGTAAGGACTAAGGTCCAAAACAGGGCTGCTCTAGGAATGAAAGTTAGATGTGAGGTGGGCATCAAGCATGGGACTCAAATTCTTACTATCTCCCCATTTGAGCTCCTTACCCTGCATAACGATCTTGTTGAATTTGATTTTCAAAATGGATGATTGTCATTGATTTTGGAGGAGAGGATGCACCTTACACATGAGGTTCCTTCGTGTAAGGTGGTGGCCACATACCTTGAAAGATTTTTACCAGTCCTTTAGGTATTACTAATCTCTTTCATTGCAAACTCTAACTTATAGTTGATTTGGCCCTCCCTCCTTCCCAACATGTACATGTGTTTTCCTATCCCCACAAGACATGGGAAGTGATGTCCATAGCCTTTTCTCCCAAAATAATTTGTTGTGTTACAAGCTTGGGGTTAGGTTGTTCTGAATCCACATTTGGTGGGGGATGATATCAGGATGCTAGTGAAGCATGACTAAAACACCAAGTCATTTAGCATTCCATTTTTGAAGGGGTTCAAACCAGTGCTGAGTGGTTCTCACTATTTTTGTGAGAACCTGATTAGTTCTCATATATATATATATATATATATATATGGTGGTGGTGAGAACTGATTAGGTTATCAATTTTTTTTCAAACTCATCCAGTTCTCAGATAAGGCGGTTTTCATATATACAACAACAATCAGTTTTCACAACCTGATTATTAAATTTTTCATTAATTAAAATCAGTTTTAATAATTAAATAATTAATAATTCAATCATTTCATCAAAGGAAAAGAGCAACAGCATGTGAGAAGAGTAACACCAACAGGAAAAGAATAAGAGCAATGGGAAAAGAGTAATAAGAATAAAGATAAGAGTAATAGCAGTGAAAAGAAGAATAATAGCAATAAAGAGAGAAGAACGACAATGGAAGAAGAGTAATAAAAGGAAAAGGAAAAAAGTAGTAACAAGAGGAGAAGAGTAGCAGCCCCAAGTGAGAAGAAGAACAAGAGGAGCCAATACCAATAGCCCCATGTGAGAAAAAGAACAAGAGGAACCAATGAACCAAATTTGTTGAAGACCCTGAGAATTGGATATGGGTTTTCATCTGAAAACCCATCCAGTTTTCTCTCTTTTTAAAAAAAAATCCAATTTCAGTTCTTGTAGTCGGTGAGAACCTTAAAACTGATTTTTAGCCTGGTTTTCATTCAAAATGAGAACAGTTGATTACCGATTGAGAACCGGTTTGAGAACCGGATCACCCAGTGAGAACCACTGAACACTTGTTCAAACCAACTTTCCGTGGTTCTTTCTTTTTATGAAGAACTTTTGGTTCCAATTCTTAAAAAAATAAAATTGAACAGTTCCAATTTTGGTTCCGGTTCTACACATAACTGAAATTGTGACATTAGTTCCAAGTAAATCCTTAATTTAGAGGTAAGTCAGTTTTGGGAGAATAGGGGATTGAACTCATAAAAGTATGAAATGTGAACAAATGAAAATAATAGGGGATGGAACTAGTTTTTGCACCAAAATTGGAGCAAAAACTAGTTTCATCCCCAGTTTTGCTTCTTTGTTTTCTACATGTGATAACACCTTCATTGCGGCTGTGCCTTCATCACACGACCTTTCTTCAAGGAGTTTTTTCTTGAGCTTCTTTAGCATTTCGGCTTGGAAAGAAATTAGCAATGTGGAGAAATGTAGGCATGGAGTGCTTTTTGCAATTCAGAGGTGTGCACTTAATTTATTTTATTTTACTTTTTGACATTTTGGCTTGCAAAGAAAGGAGCAACTTAGAGCATGGGCATGGAATGTAGGTTCCCTAAAGTGTTCTTTGCAAATTCACAGGTAGGGGTTTGGTTTAAATGTCTAAAAATCCCATAGGCATAGCATGGTGCCAATGTTTAATAATTGTTGTTTAGCCAATGTGAGCCTTTGGTCAAGCTTCTTGTGGTCTATTTCAATCTTCACCTTGACACTTTACAAAATCCTCCAAAATTTGACTTATACATGGTTAAGCAAATCACTCTATGGTAATCCTACAAATGTACCACTTGTGTCCAGCCTAACCCAAGAACCCTTAAATTCCACTTGCCCCACCATATTGCAATTCAAGAATCAAGTACATTGTTGCCTCCATTGCCGAGTTCCCTTGTGGGAGAATACATATTGCCATGTTTGCTCATCACATCATCCATGTTATGGTGACTCCATTGAGTAAGCAACTCTTGGTTTAAGGTTGTAGGAGAAATCTTGACTTGAAATGCATTCGAAATAATTTGACTTAGAATGCATTGGAAATTGCTCAAATAGATCATTGATCATACCTAAGGAATATTGCATTGCATGGTATTATGATGGTGTATTTTCAAGAGTGCCTCAAGTTTGAATTATTTTGTTTGTAATCATGTTTGCATGCATGTGACATATTCATCGATTTTGATTTCAATAGATAATCCTATATTGATTTTTGCTCGGAGTTGAAAATCCCTAGGGAGGATGCAACTTTTTGAACCTTCATATCACCTTTGTAAATGAACTCTATTTTGCACTTGGCATTTTGAGGTGAAAAATTGTGGCTAAGTTTTATAATCCCATTTTAATTTGGGTCATATACATATGAATTCCATTTTCACACAAGTTTGTGGTTTGCAACATAAGAGGCAACTCTAATATATGATGATGGGTTGCTTGGGTTTGGTATATATGAAAAACATTTGTAAGTTCTATAAAGCTTTGATATGAAGAGTTTTGGTTTCATTATTTGGGTTTGTGATTTACAACCTATGAAACACCTCAATATAAAGAAATAGAAGATTTGAAAACCGTACTTGAGGTCTTGGAAACCCTAATGGAAATCTTAAAACCTTAATTGTGGTCTTTTAAAACTTTAATTGAGGTTTCTGTTGGTACATATGCAAAGTACTGAATGACTTATCATAATAATATTTTCCAAGAATATATTTTGAAAGAATTGAAGACTGGGACCTCTAGTTTATGTGAGTGCCAATGACTTCAAATGTGAAGTCTAAGCAATGGTTACAGATTAAATTAGTTAGAATAGCTATGATTATGAAGTAATGACTATATTTGGGTTTTGTGGAATCAAAGTGTTTCATGAATTTTTTTCATTTCCACTTCAACATTCTAATTCCCCACTCCACATGCACTTTGTATCCTACATGCATGTTATTGTATGCATGCACCACATTTAGGTCATGTCTAGGGGCAAATTCATGTTTCCCAAGTTGTTGTATCACAAACATTTCTTCACCCGTATAACCTGGGTTCCAAAATAAGTACTTGAAATAATCATGTTTATGTACAAAAAACTGACATTAGTTAGAGCTAGGATACCCACTATTAAGGTAAATGAACAACTATAATTACAAACACAATTTAATAATGCATATCCTTAGATGAAGAGTTAATTGAATCATCATTGCTGAAAGATGTCATGAAACACAACAACAAACCCTAACAAAGAACCATCTTAACCCTAAAAAAACCTAAATCTAGAAACAAACCCTAAAAAAACCCATAAAATTAGCCCTAAGAAAACCCTTAAAACACACTTCAAAAATTGTGAATATAGTTCTAAGCAAGTCCTTGAAACACACCTTTAAAAAAGTATAAAACTTGCCTTAAAAGAGCCCTTGAAACAAACACTAAAAAGAACCCTAGTAAGAAGCCATTCTACACCCTAAAATAAAATCTTAAAAACAATCTAAAAAAATTCTTGAAATACAAAAACACTTAAACAACTTCAAAAGAAACTCTATAAAAAATTCATAAATGAAACCCTAAGAGAAAATCCAAATGAGACTCTAAGAATAAAAATGTAAGAACAAATTAAAATTATTAAAATAAAATATGAACAAATGAAACGTGAAAATTAAAATGAGAAATAGAAAGAAAGCTCTTTCAAATTTCAAGTGAAAGTGAGAAAGAGGTGAATAGTAAAGAAATTCACTTCCCTAGTTTTATGTAACTAGCCTTAAAAGAGGCTAAGCTAGCCTTAAAAGGCATCCTATGCCATCCATGGTGCAATCCCTAAAACAATATTGAAGAAAACCACCCCCAAGTGCAAAAATGTGCAAACCCAAAGAAATACCTCAAGTGGAAGCCTTGACGAAAAGTTAGCAAAAAAATTTAAATTCAAGAAGTAAAAAAAAGTGAAAAAAAAAGAAGAGAAGAAGTTATTTCACCACATTTTGAAATCTAATATCAATTTTGAGGTTTCATACCTAATCTTGTTGA
>Ga0209611_10012453_pt1 | contig 11958 bp, 7 predicted proteins | sample S1TSphgellanicum_3_FD_187693 | JGI IMG/M metagenome (GOLD analysis project Ga0209611, IMG submission 187693) | Host-associated microbial communities from peat moss isolated from Minnesota, USA - S1T2_Fc - Sphagnum magellanicum MG (SPAdes) (version 2) | ecosystem: Host-associated > Plants > Peat...
AATGTTCATTCTACAAAATGCATATTGCTTTTGGGAGTGTGAGAATTGGCATTTTTTGTACAAAAGCAACTATGTGGCATCTAGTGTAATGAAGGTTGTTATAGTTTCTTTGGATAGTAGACCCCACCTTATCAAATACAAAAATATTGTTGCAAATGCAATTTTCATGTCTTACAAATCTAAAAGATTATGGAATGTTATGGTGGGTGGAGACTTTTACTGACATGGCATGCTAGTGCCAAAGTTTACACATTTTCGTATGCAAGGCTTAGATTGTGAACTTATTGTTTACACACCTTACTAGTTAGTGGATGGTTTTCTTTATGATCTAAAGGTGAGGAGTTGGCTTCTTTCAACTTTCATTTTCTTTTTAGTTATCCATGGAGGTTTAAGGTTCATCATAACGAAGCATGAGGTTGGCTAATGTGTCTTAAGACATGAGTTTTTGAGACCTAAATATAAATCCCATTTGCCTTCTTGAAGTTGGAAAGCCCCCTTACTTTTATTTTTGTTACTATTTGTATCCAAAATCAATGATGAAGTGGACATGTTTGGAATCTATTACATGAACATGCCTATGGAACAAATTAAAAAATTATACCCTTTGTTCAACCAAAGTAGAGGAGATTGTTTCACCTAAATACGTAATACAATTCATGGTAAATCCCTAAAGTCGAACTTACAACATTGCCATTTTTGTATATATTTAGTTGTTTCATGTAAGTCACACCTTGCACAGTTAACTTCTTGGGTGAAAGCATGGTTAGGTGTCACAACCTTAGCCTTGGGCTCGCGACCAAAACAAGGGCTTGCAAAGGTGCAGGCCAAAAGTAAAGCCTGAAAGTTACATTTTCATGCTCCCGGGAGTCTACTCTAGGAAATTGTGAGGGAATGAACCCACACATTCCCAAATGGGCTCCCATTTTGGGAGTTGGAATCCAAATGGACTTTTGAATTTTTTAGAGGGCAATTATAGGGGTCAAAACTCATTGGATTGAAAATTTCCTTATACCATTGAAGAGCTCTTAAAACGTAGATATCTCAAATGGGCTTTCATGATTCATTTGGGTATTTAAAACATAAATTATGGCCAAAAAAAGGGTCGGGAATCAAAATGCCAATTTGACTCCCAACCACTAAAAGTGGGAATCACCCTGATTTCCTTACGTGTAGGTTGTGTGCAAGTGGCATGTCACATACCATTAGAAAGCTCTTGACAAGGGCTACAACTTTGCTTTAAAACTCATTTCGATCGAAGGTCTGCACACAAAGTTATGGGCCCCCAAAGTTGTAAAAGTCCCAATTTCGGGAATTTTGGGACTCCCAACTTGGGAGTCTTGGGACAAAATGACATTCGGGTGCTGGCCCTGTGGCCAAACAGAAAATACTATAAGGGGAAAGGTGATGGCTTCCCCCAAGTCTGGGCAATGGTGAGTCGTATGAGTCCATGTTTGCCCATGATTTGTCTTTGCACCAAAAATGCTCCAACTATGCATTAACCAACTTGTTTTTTTTGTTTGTGTAGGTCCGTGTGAATAATTGATTTGCTTATCATTCTTCTTATTCCCCATCCTGGAGCTTTAGCATGCCCCTCTACCCCCGAAATGATGCGAACCAGGGAACGTACCCCAACTCCTCATCCTTCCATTGTTTTCACCTTGGACTTGCAATTGAGTCTATCGAGGAACTTGAAGGTGCATCATTAGGTGTCTTAAAAGTGGCATTTGAAAGTCCATAATTTAACACTAACAATTTTAACAATTATGAAACCATAAATCCTATAATTATCCTTTATGTTTTTAATCATAAATACTAATAAACCAACCTATGAATATCCTTAAACATGTGATTAATCAAAAACTCCATGCAAAAGATTAAAATTTTTAATGTGAAATGAACTCTCAAGGATAAAATTCATAACAATCACGTCATTTAAAACTTTAAAAAAATTTAAATACATATATTAAGAAAGCTTCAATGCACTTCACTAATAAATTTCTCATTTGATGATGCTTTATTTTTTAATTTTTATTTTGACATTACTTTGACATATTTTTTGAATCCACATTTTTCATTTTTTGTATGTGACAAACATAATGTTGTCATTTCAAAAGTCCATTACACATCCATAATCTTCTTAAAATTCATCCAAAGTTTTTATGATGATTCCCATTAAAGTTTATGAAAACATGAATAATTAAAAAATTGACAATGTTAATTTTGAATATGACTTTAAATTTTACATTTGTGTGTAATGCATAATAACTACAAGTGTGACAATCCAAACAATCCCCTGATTCATGTTTTCACCCTCTTATAAACCTTGAGAAAAAGATAACGTCTCTTGAACTTTGTGTTGTGTGTTTTTACAAAGTTGTGTGCAAGGATGGGAGAAGTTACTACACAAGGCTTGTAGATACATGATTTGCATTTGAATGAACGCAAGATTCTAATACATACCATGGCTTTTTGTTGCAAGGATATGGGTTGCAGCTACCACAGGGCCCTAAATCCATAAATAGTGATGTCTGACATGTTTCTAACTACTGAAATTAATTGATAGGTTTTTTGGATGGAGAACTAGCAAATTTGGAATTACTACTTTTGCCATGTCTTTCAATGTGTGGGCTACAAATTGCAATTTATGAAAGGCTTGTGTCAATTGTTTAAGTGTAGCGTAAAAAGCAAGGTGGAGACAAAAGTGGTGGAGGAGAATGGGTTTGAACCAAGTTAAAATGATGTAGAGCTTCCTGCAAAGGGGCTTGAGAAGCATAGATCATCCATGTGGAGAAAGCATTCAATGTGTTTGCTACTATAAACTATCATTGGTCCTTGAAATCTAGGGTCTAAGTTTGGGTTTAATGGTGATAAAAAGCTAATAAGTTGCTTGTGAGGGCTAACAATAACACATTGTACTAAATTTAGGCATATTTCTGGTCTCATTTGCCATGTGCAAATTAGTCTTTCTTTGTAAATTGTTTTATAAAAGACTAATTGCAAGAGGCTATAATCATGGTGTTGGATTTTTTTATGCAAAGTGTGCTTAAATGTTCATTTCTATGTGTTGAAAACAATTACAAGGGTTCCCTACTTTGGTAAGTTGTGTGATAATTCAACTATCTGATATAAAGTTGACTAATAACTTGGAATATACATATCCAAATGGGCTGAAACTTTTAGTTGTCTCGTTGATTAGTGAGGGATAGTTTTGGTGGGGCTCTTGGAAAATTAATTTTAAGAATATTTATTGTGGTATCTTGCCCATTTGTAACATGCTTATATGTCTATCATAACTAGGTACAAATTTTCCTTGTTCATTTTCACATTAGCATTCAATGACTTGCAAATCTTGAATGTTGCAAATGTACTGCCAACCAATGCGAAGTGGTATTGAGTGGGCATTTTATTATTAGTTAGTTTCCAAAGATGTCATGTAAATAGGCACCAGTTTTGAGTTTTGAAATTCACCTTTGAAGTCTATTCTTCTGAAGCTTTTAACTAGTAAAACATGTTGTAGCCTTTGTGTCTATGTTGCATATATACAAGAGCTTTGCCTGGTGGAGGCATGCAAACTACTTGAAATTTCATTTTGCAAAGAACTAGAATGAACTACATCACCTCTTAACTATGGAGGTTTATAATACCTTGTTTTCTTAGTTGATGTGGAGTGTGGTTCTATGATTCTAATTCCCATTCTTTGTTAGCATATGTAACCAAAAAGGTTATTTTTCTACACTATGACAAAGAATAATACTTTGTGGACCCCTTGCCAATTAACATGATAATCGGACATTTATTAAGTAGTTTTTTTGGTTAGAAAATCCAAGTGAACCTCCATAGAGCTGCAAATGTTTTAAAAAATTCATTATCATTTCAGGCATTGGGTGGAGATGAAAGGTGGGTTGATCAATTTTGTGCACAACATATAACAATTGCTTATTACTTCATGATTATGTTCATGTATTTGATCAACCCCCAAATGGCATGTGAGATTTTTTTCACTCCCTCCATTTTGCTTTGAGCAACTTCTTATCCCATAGCCATTGGTATAATTTTCCCCCTTTTCTATTGGGTAGTTGGGTAGTTAGCATTTTTGATTTTTTCTTTTTTTTCCTCAATTTCCTTGTCCACTAGTCTCACATTGATTAATCAATGTGATATGAAAATGTTGGTAGATCATTTCTTAAAGTGTGTGGAAAAACATGCATTCCATTTTCATATGGCGATTTCATAAATCAACATGGTGGTAAGCATTCAACATGCTTTCTGGGGATACCCTAGAAACCTCATTTTTACATATATATTTGGAAATAGTATGGTTTGTCTAGCACATGAATAGGCATGTTGTTGGAATCCAATGTCATATTGACATCATCTTTTCCCATATTTATTTTGTCCAGGGTGAACAAAATTGCATTTCTTTTGGATTATGATGTTGCACATTATTGTTACAAAATACTTGAAAGAATGAACTTTCACATTGGAACCTTGGATTACAAATCTAGATCCACATGAAGTAAGTAGTGAGAGATTATGTTGCTTGTGTTTTATGATGGTACAGTCACTGTTAGGGTTTTGAAACCATTGATGGATGTGGGTTGTAAGTATTCATTACTCATTCTCATAGAGGGTGCACAAAGGTTGAATGAATTGGAAATATTTGCTCCCGCTCTTGTTGCATCATTCCATGATTTTGATTGCCCTAGTCTCATCAATGCATTTCTAGTTGCTACGAATGATGCATTTCGATACAATGATAAAGTTGTGCTAGAAAGTCATCATGTTACTACCACCTCTTAACCATGAAGGTAGTAGCATGTTTCTTTTAACTTAAGTTTTTGTCAAACCAAACATTGCATGTCAATTGATTTGAGTCTATTGTTGTGTCTTAGGCTATACAAAGCCCTTGGAGTTGAAATAGAGTATTTCAACTCTATCTTTGAGTTATGCCATAAACAAATCATGCACTATTCTGTGTTGAATGAGAAAACATTCTTTCAAGTTTGCACTCGTAGGAGATTATGGGAACAAAATAATTTGTAGAGCCCATTGAGCTTTTATTGCACATCATGTATGTGTTTCTGGGAATATATGTTTATTGAAATTCTAACATGTATAAACGTTATAATTCATCAATGTTGTAGGTCTAAATAACATGCAATACATAACACTTCTTGGACTATGTAGAGTGATGTCAAATGATGCATTGGGTTTCTAGAAAGCATGCAACCACCTATTAAATATGGCCAAATTTACAATCCTCTTGCTAAATACCGAGACCTCAACTTTCAATAGAAGTTTAACCTTGTGTTCATTCACCCCTTGTTGTGTGGATCAATCATTGACATTAATCAATCATGTAAGGGCAAGAGAGAATGAACATGATTTCATTAGATGAAACACATCAACAACACTTTCACAAGCTGGTGGTTTCATGTATTTTGGCCACAAATATGGGCTTGAATGCTGAAATCCTTGGTCATTTTACAACAAGGCTTGGAGACTCTTGCCCTTTTGAACCTTCAGTTCCACTAGGAGCAAAGCCACACAAAAAAAATGGTTCCATTATCTCACCAAAGTTTGTTCAATTTGAAGGTAGAATTTAGCTTTTAATAGAAGGATGTTCATAATATCAGTAATTGAATTGTTTTTACAAAATTTGGGAGTTTTTCTTATTTTCATGAAGAAAATGGATATCTCATTGGGTCTTTTTTTCTACATAGTCAACATGTGGTGCAAAAAGTGTTTTAGGGTGGAAATTAGGAATGGTGATGGAGGAGGATCCCATAGTGCAAGCATTAGAGGCCGGCTCTAAACAAAAAGACCACCTAGACAAGGTATTTACCAATTTGGAAGTCCAAAGAAGAGCGATAATGGACATTACTATGGAGTGGAAAAACTTCAAGGATTACTTTGCATATCTTGATTGAAATTTGCAGTAGTAATTCCAAGATGTGACCGCCAAGGAAAATGCCATTTAGAGCAAAAGCAAGCAACTACAAGAAGCCTTTGACAAGAGAGAAGAAGTTGTGTCCACCAGAAGGCAAACCATGTTTTCTAAGGTACAAGAATAGAAAGATTCTTCCATTGTTTCCTTATTTGAACCATTCCATGTGGTTTTTGAAGAGTTGTTTGTCACATAGATAGTAATGTTTTATGTGTCCAATTTTCTTGAACAAACTTGGTCTTAGTGAAGAAACCCACTATTGCAAAATGTTTAGCAAGTGGTGATTATGATCACATGTGCATCAGGAAAAATGTTCCTTACATTTGCATATATGTTGAGTCCATCCTTGGGAATTGAACCAATTGTATGTGTTATGAATGTTTATTTTTGCATCTATGTAATTCTACCTTGGAGTCTATTATGGAGTCTTGTGAATTTTTGTAGAGTTTTCCAACTTGTTGAATATTGAGTTTCCCAATAGTTTCCCTTCGATTAATCCAGAGTTTTTTCCCCCAATCATGGGGTTCTAGTAATAACATCAAGAAGTTCAATTGTTAAGTCTTGAATCGTAAATCTCCCATGACAAGGACTTAAAACCAAGATAGTCTAAACACATTTCATTATTCCATAATAGTGATAAAGCCATGTTTATTTTTTTCTATAACCATTACCTGCCAAAAAGTTTAGAATTAAAAAACCAAATGTCAAAGTTAAGATTTCAAATTTCATTAAATATTCGGCAATTTGTTGCCAAAATGGTAAACGTACTCTGATATTGAATTTAAATCATAAGATCAACTAGAAGGAAAATAATTAAAGCCAATGATGTTGGCCAATTCAACAGAAAATTTAACGTAGAAAAAGAAATGAAAAATACCCCAAGAAAAAATATAGGAAGAAAAAAAAGTGAAGAAAATGAAAGAACGAAAATAAAAAGAAAGGAAAAGTTACAAAGAGAATAAAACATGATAACTTTAAGACCAAAAATTTAATCCCTAAGTTTCTAAGCAGCTCAAATTGGGTTGACAAATAATTTCAAAACCACTTTCCATGTAGAGCAAAACAAAACAACAAACATCTAAAATTTGCATGCATTAAAATAAAAAAGATGTTTTATGAAGCATAAGTTTCCATGTTTTTAATTTGTAAATATATATTTATAATATGTGATTAGCTTTGTTTATTTAAGTCCAATTTGTCTTTCATGTAATGTGTATGAATCATCCAATCCATGAAGTTCCTTGGATGTGTTTGTTATCAAATGTGACATTGACATAACTCCCATTTACAAAGTGTAAACAAATGTCCAATTTTTCAACAAAATACTTGTATTTGGAAAAAATGGAAAATGGAGCTCAACCTTTTTCAATTTGTGAACATTCAAATGAGAATTCCAGAAGAATTCAATATTGATAATAAATGTTAAATGCAATTTGTGAGCTTCAATTATATGAGCATATTATCATGATAATGTTCAAAATTAAGATTAAAATCGTGCCAAGACAATTTGTTAACAATTTTATTTGCTAATGTTGAATTGGCCATGGATAAATGGATGACATGTAAAACATTTCACAACATGAAACAAGTATGTACATTATTTAACACATCATTTTGTATATGATGTAACATTATCATTATTTTACAATGTACACATGATTAGAACTTTATGGTCCAATATATTATGATATTATGTAACATTTTTTATGATATTACACAAATGTTATAATATTGATAATAAAATTATATAACACAAATTAACATTACAAAAATAATAGTATTTTTTATTTTTAAGATTTTAACATTTTAACATAATATATAGTAAAAGTTTGTAAATTATATATTATTATGTTTGCAAAATTAAAATGACTAATCTTAACATCATTACATTTCAATAGTTTTAACACCAATATTTTAAACCAATTCACCACGGGTATTTATATAGCCTACCCAAGCAAAATTCGCATTGTGGATGAAGATTATTTGTGCAAGATTTCCATTACAGATTAGGATTACCCATGTAAAATTTCCATTGCAAATTAAGATTATTCATCCGAGATTTCTATTGTGGATCGAGATTATTTGTGTGAGCATTGATTTGTGATGTAACTATTGAAAAATGTTTGATCGTGTTTCTGGTATCAATTTTTGTTGCAAATTATGTGCACATGGTTTTGTTTTGTTTTCTGGCTATGGCAATCCGATGATGGTCAAGGAGGCGGTTATTACCAAAGGTATACGTTGTTGTCATTTTGCTTATTAACAAAGGCATTGGGTGAAGGAGCCATAGATGATGGTCATGAGTGGCATCGCCAGACCATTTTGCATCACACCAACAATGCTTACAACCATGAGCAAGATGTCAAAGGAATCCACATAAGAGAAGAGTTTGAAAAACGAAACAATGTACTATTTTTTTTTTCTTCTCCATTTGATTTCCCCCTAAAGTTTCTCTTTCTTCTTATGCTTCCCCTCCCCTCCTCTATGTTTCTTTTCCCACTCTTTGGCTTTGCTTGCATTCTCTGCAAAAATTGTGACCATTTCTCTTGTTGTTGGCAGTAATCTTGTTGGAATTGTATGGTCTAGCTCCAATAGCTTTTGGTGGACTTGAATTAATAGTATTACTATTAGTAGCGATGCAAAGATTTTTTCGCAATTGCATGTCGTGGTGTTGATATGTTGTTTGCTCATGATGATATTGGGTGCATGTAGGTTACTGAAGTTGCAATAGTGACAACAAGACAAAACATCAAGTTGTGGAAGTTCAATGCGCATTGTTGGCGCATTCATTCGGAGTAGACTATTTTAATGCATGACATACTGATGTTGCAAATAATTCCAAGTGCACAGCCTTGTTATTACGGGTGAAGGAAGATGGAGAAGGAGTAAATCTTAGTTTGACGTTCACAATGTGTGTCCCTGAACATTTTATTTTTATGTCATTTTTGGTTGATTCCGTTGGCGGATTGTTATTCTAGGATGTGGTTTTAATTGCAAGATGTGGGATTAGAATGTCGGAGTCCAAGCCTTTGAAAGCTATCTTTTTTGTTGTTGCATTTGTTTAATTTGGTTTTTGAACTTATCTCATACAAAAAAGTTTGTGGGGAACAAACAGTCTTTTGTAAGCATTAGTTTGTCATACCTTGGCTTTAGGGACTCACGCAAATAATTGATCTTTTTGAGCTTTCCAAGCACAAGTGTTTGTGTCGTTTCTAGACAAGTAATGTGAACTCATCACTTTTGAAAGCAATTATGCCCTAGTTAGATGTTAAAGTCCTTGTTTTTACTTCAATTATAATTCCAAAAGATTACATACAATTATGTGTTAATTGAAAAAACTATTGCATATCTTACCATATGAGGTATTCGAGTACAAATCTATGACATTCTATATGCAATTTCAAGGCATGTTTAATGATTTACAAAATTATTTATTTAGTCATTGTGAACACATTCATGGACCAATGCATACAATGGATGCACTTAAGTACAAGGTTTTGATACAAGAATGATTGAAGAGATAAGGAAACTTCTATTGAACATGCAAGCTTGAAGTAGAACACGAACTTGCAAACTTCACTTTACGAATAGTGTCACAAACACTAAGTAGTCAACAAGGATTGGTTAAAATGAGTGCTAGAGGACAATGCATGAATTGTGACCTTGAAATCTCGTATTATGATTGATAAACATCAATCTATCAATGGGTATTAAAAGTTCCAATTCAACAATGTCTATCGAATAATTGATTAATTTTGAAATATTCATTTTGACATATGGAATATTTTTAAAGATTCAATATTTTCCTTCACAAAAAAAATTATTTGGAAAAATGAAAAATTGAAAATAATATAATTAGGGTCAAAATGGCCAAGGTACTAGGGTAATTAAGTAAATATTAAGTCAATAGTTCTTTTTTGATTTTTTCATGAGAACTATTAGCTCTTTGGATGTTTTCAAATGACCATAAATTGGAGGTTCTTTTTTATTTTTATTTTTTAAAAAATGGAAATCAATGGCTACCCACAAAATAAAATACCCATTAGATTGGTTATGACCAATGATTTTTTTAACCAAAAAATGGGCAATTTTTTTGGAAAAATCTGGTTTTTAATTGAAAGTCAACTAAATTGTGTATGTTTTTTTTTTTTCCTATTGTGGGATCTTGTTGTTTTTCTTTTCAGACCTATAATTTTTTTAGATTAGGTGTATAGGTTGTCCTCACTTGAGTGCAAAACTTTTATTTATGACACGCTAAGACATATTGATATTGAATTATCAACCAACCCTTCCTATAACATGTGCACATGTTTTTCTATGAATTTGACACTAAGGAAATTATTGAAAATCTTCCTTCATATGCAAGGGCTTAAGATGTTAGTGTGCTCATTTGCAACATAAAGTTCAATAATTTTTTGTTTCATTAATCTATTATGAAAAGTACCACAATATAATGAAGATTCTCCCATATTACAAGGATAATTTTTTTTCCTAATCTTACACATATGTAATGTCTAGAACGAGGCTTAACCTATAAAGGATACTTGATTTTCATTTTTCTTGAGTTTCATTTGGATGTTATTGATGTAATGGACTATAGGAGGAGTTTGAAGCCCTAAACTATTTTTTGGCAGGTTCTCTTTGATTCACCTAAGTGACTATCTTTTTAAGCAATGAATACAAAGGTATCTTGGTGTATGTGGGTTACTCAATCAAAAGTCACCTTTTGTTATAATTTTCTAATTCAATTTTGTGGAGAAATGTGAACAATATTGTTGTAAAAGGAGAAAGAAAGGTGTTTTTTGTACAATTTTCAAGTTAAAATTTACCTTCAAAGTATCCAATTTTCTTTGTTATAATTTCTAGCTATGGATCCTAATAAGGCAACCTGCGTTACAATTCATTGATGATATTTGATGAATTTTCAATTTTTGTGTGTGTGTATAGGTAGAGGACAACCTTTGAAACTAATATAGTATGTGAGTCATTGGTTGACATGCATAAGTGCCATTATTCTCAACCAGTTCAACATCTTCTTGGGCTTGGAGCTTTTCTAGCTTGGAGCCAATGTGTTATTCTAACATAAAAAAGGTGGGTTGGTACCACCCCATTGAAACCCCTACTCCTATTATTATCATTTGTTTTATGTCCAAGTTCCTACATAGTCTAGTGATTCAGATTATGCAAAGCTATATTAGGCAATACTAACACACATAAATTTTGTGTACTCCTAATGTTATAGGTCACAAGTGTTATAGTGCAACAACTCCTACACATGTTGAAAGAATGAAACCACCTACAACTCCAACTCAATCTGCCTAACATGTTGAAACTTTGGCATTTCTTGCAACTTTAGCTCAATGTGTTTCCATGTAAGTCATTTTTGCTCTTGATTTAATCCTTGTTTATTTCCCTTTTTTTTGCAATTCATATAATAAAACAATAAAACACTATGAAAAATTTGTGTCTATTGCATCTAAAAAGTGTTTGATAGAACTAGACTACAACTAAAAAATGTATGATAGAACTAGATTACAACTAGATAGCCTAGTTGCAACGGACATGATTTTCTCATAATGAAAATTATCAATATTTATATTCAATGTAGGCCCAATTTACCAATTTCGTTAAATTAAACCTTAAACCTTAAATTGGGCCAACATCATTGGGTCAACAATGATGAAGGTGTATGCAAATTGTATATAATTTTCATTATTTCAATGTTGGTTTTATTTGCCTATGTATATTCTCTAAATTAAAAATAATGTATTATGTTTTTTTTGGGGTGAAATGGCTTTCACATAAGACACATTTAATCCCTAATAACTCCTTGTGATATTTATTTGTGCCTTTTTACATGAAATGACTATGCAATGCATGAATGCCCATTTTGTTTGACATGTAAGGTAATATCTTTTAAAGGTCTATTTTCACACAAACAAGGTGAATTATCTAGCATAGGTATTTTGTGTGTTTAACATTAAAGTGATGAAAGTATATGCAAATTGTTT
>Ga0209611_10012454_pt1 | contig 11957 bp, 9 predicted proteins | sample S1TSphgellanicum_3_FD_187693 | JGI IMG/M metagenome (GOLD analysis project Ga0209611, IMG submission 187693) | Host-associated microbial communities from peat moss isolated from Minnesota, USA - S1T2_Fc - Sphagnum magellanicum MG (SPAdes) (version 2) | ecosystem: Host-associated > Plants > Peat...
CCTAGGGGGATTTTCTCCCCTCAAAAACTTTGCCCCCCTTTGGAAATTTGCTCCCTAGAAGAACTTTGCTCCCCCATGAAAAATTTCCTCCCCCTTGGAAATTTGCTCTTCGAAGAAACTTTGCTCCCCCTTAGAAATTTGATCCGTAGAAGAATTTTGCTCCCCCAAGGAAATTTGCCCCCCCTTAGTAATTTGTTCCCCTTGGGAAATTTGTTATTCGAAAATCTTTTATTCCATCGATACTTTGCCACAAGTCATCATTATGACTAGTTGAAATGAATTGTTTAGTTTGAACAATAATACGCCTAAAACATTTCATGAAATATTCTGATATTATGCCACATGTCAGCATCGTGACTAGTCCAAATGATCAGCTTATATCATATAATAATATGAATTTAGACATTCAAAAAATATATTGATATTATGCCACATGTCAACATTGTGACCAATCCAAATGAATGGTTTAGATTGAGTTAAAATAGGAGTAAAACATTTAATTTAATATGCCATTACACCACATGTCATTATCACAATTGCTATCAATTAATTCACATGTAGGTCGTTGGAAGCCACATGATGGTAAAACACATGAACAAAAATGTGTACCTCCACGTGGCCAAATCCCAACCTTTCCCTTTCCATGTTCAAAATAATTGCATAAATAAAATAATAATAGTGATTATATATTATGTTGATGGTATGTGGCAGCATACCATAGGACAAAAAGTTTACCTATTTAGTTCCAAATTAGTTGTAGGCAACAATACATACATGATGGGTCAATGGATGAACTAATATTTTGTTGACTTTATTTTTCATCCATCTATAATTATCACTTGCGACTTATGCAATGCAACTAAAGGAAAAATAGTTGCAAATGTCATCTACAACTAAAAATTAATTGCAAAAACTAGTTGTAAATCCCTTCTTTTCTTTTAATGTTCATTATGCAATTTCCATTGTACATTTCCACTTTGTAGTTTTACATTCTGTAATTTCCATTATGCATTTCCACTTTGCAATTTGCACTATGCATTTCCACCATGCAATTTCCATTGTGCATTTGCACTATGCAACATCCATACTTAGCTCATGGATAGTGACCAAACCACGCTTGAATTGCTATTCGACATAGTGGTCTTAAACGTGAACTTGCATGCACACACTTTTTCCTCTATAATGAAAGTTTTGTTACTAAACAACATAAAAAATAGTTGGTTTTTTTGGGAGTTTTATAAAAACATACATAAATTTTGTCCAATTCCACCATAGTGCTATAGTAGGGACTAAGATGATCCTCTTTTTTATTTGATTAATAAATAATGGATTGAAGTAATCATAAAGTTTTGAGAAATTTTTGAAGGACCATTACATTCATGTCTACAAATTTGTAGTAATTCCCATTTTTTTATTTCAATCAACAATTGGGGCCATACCCTAAATATTATAGTACACACACACACACACACACAATGGTGCAACTTGACACTTAATGATGAGGGGTCAAAAATTTCAAGAACACATGATGTCATGAACATTTTAGGAACACAAATTTCTTAACACAAAATTGTGTAACTTATGTAAATGTTAACAATTTTTCTAGAGTGTGTACACATAGGTGGGGAACAAAAAACCCATGCGATGCAAGTCAATAATAAAAAGGAAAATTTTAAAAATATATATTTAATTAAATTAGACTAGGTCCACCTTTTTTTGGATTTTAGTGAAGTGGTTCCTAGTAGTACCACATAAGGATGGGTAGGCCCATTATATTTTGTGCAAGAACTTCAAAATGTTTTTTTGTAAAAATAAAGAGATACCTTGTCTTCATTGGTGTATTTAATTTCTTTGGGGGGTAGACCATATTTCACACATGTGTTTTTCCACTATTGTTTACATGCTATGGTGGATTCAAAAAATTATCATAATGTTACAATTTTTAGTACAAACAAAATTTGAAAATTTTGGGAACATGATAATAAAAGGAACAATGGTGAAAAGGTGTAATTAAAGGTTGTTCACATTTTAATATATCATTATGTTGTGAAATTAATCTTAATAAGAATGATGTCATAGTCCTTTGGAGTACATTTGTAACATGCAATTGCCTGTCATATAGCCATTGTTTTTACAAAAGGACTAAGAAGCGCTTCTTTAAGTTTGAAATTTTCAATAAAAATTTATACATCAATGTATATATGTACAAAGAATAATCTTCCATCAATTTTTTTTCAAATTGACTTAAAATTATGAAGTTTAAATTTAAATTAAATATAAACCTTTGGTAGGACATTATGTTATAATAATGATGATGATTATGATGTTTGTAAGTTATAAAATGTTCTTCTGTTGAGGATAAACATGTTTTTGGTGTTATTTTTATTTATCCATGAAATTGAAGTTGAGTTTTTAAATTAGTAAAAAAATGGTATATTGCTACCAAATAAAGTGTTTCCCACAAATTTTATAATGTAATTGGTGTACATTTATTGAAAGAAACAAACACATGTGAAGCAATTTCATATTCAAGTTTGTATTGATTTATTTGATTTTTAAGGCCCATGTCAACTTAATCTAATTTTTTTAAAATTCAAAATAAATGAATTTAAAGTTGTGGTACTTTTAGTATTTTATGTACATCCCATTTTAATTACATTTGGGTCCACCATAACATGCAAATGGCATATGCCTTTTTAGGCCAAATGATACATTTTTTCAAATCCCCTTGTGTAGATTCGATAAACACATATTTCATCAAACCTTTGTAAATTTTATCATCCATTGGAGTATATTGACATGCTTTAAAAATGCATGCCCAAAGTTAGTTCCCTAGAAACTTTCCCCCAAACTTAATGCTTCATAGCTTACAAGTGATTCTAGTGGTATAATCATAATATTTAGGTTAAATTCATTATCCTTCACATAGGCAATAATTTTCTTTTTTGAGTCATATTAATTCAATAACTCAATCAAATGTTTAGCCAAAGTTTGTCCAATAGTATTTATGGCTTCAAAAAATTCAAGGGTAGGTATGTTTTGGCAAATAATTAACCCCAACAAATTGATCACTAATGTTAAAATATCATGTGCACCTTTTGACATCTAAAGGTTAAAGCTTGCAATTAGAAAATCACATTCTACCAATGTTGGCAAAACATATAATTGTTTATTTTTTTCCATTAATATGAGTATCATTTGTTGTGAAGATTGTTTTTTGCAAAGAAAAACAACATTTGGACACAAATGCTACTAAAACACTTTAACTAAACAATTTTTACAAACTACAAAACCAAATGATTTTTCACAATTAAAAGCCCCAAATCCTCCAAAACAATTGCACATCATTTTTCTTGAAATGTTCCTTTCATACAAAAAATTGGAAATACAATCACCTAATTTATATTAAACTTCTTTGCTAGTCATCTTTCCTTTTCTTCTCTCATAAAAATCATTTTGTTCAATGTAGTTATTTCATTTATTATATTGTATAAAATTGTTCCATTTCTTCGAGTTGTTTAATTAGTTTGTGGGTTTGAAATTGGACATGGATTGTTGTAACAAAAGATATAATGCATGATTTGAAGAGATTTCAAATTGACTTTTTTGTTATTTTTGACATAGTAAAATGCCCAACACAATGTAGTTTTATAGCATGGTGCCAAAAATTTTCTTTGCACATGCAACTTTAATGGATTTTCTTTCATGCTTTTTGCATCATTTTAAAAATTTCTACTTAATTTTGTTTGAAGACTTGAATTTTCTATAAACATTTTTTACAAAAGCTCATTTTCCATCACAACTTCATTTAGGAAAACATCAAATGTATTTTCATTTTCAAAGTATTATTTCATGCTTAGTTTCGTAAGAGAATGTCATCCAATGAAAAAAGAAAAAAATTAAATAGCTCTATGATTCACCCAAATACGACAAATAGTTACAAGCAAGATGATCTACCAAATTGTAAACATTTACAAAGTAAAATTCCTATGTTTTTCTCTTTTCACCATTCTGCAAAATTACAAAATTAGTTTGTGTATTGAGTGTATGTATATGTGAGAATAGTCCAAAGTACAAATCATGCACAAAAGAAAAAGAAAAAAAAAACTTGTTTTTTCCACCCTAAAAGAAAAAAAAAGAGAATATGAAAATATGAATTAAAAAAAAGGATCTCTAAAAAAAAATACAAAAAAATATTTTTAAAAGAAAAAAACTGAAGAAAAATACAGTAAAAGAAAAAAAAAGACATGTAAAAAACAAAAACAAACCAAGTTTTTTAAAGGAAAAAAAAAAACTAAAAAATGAAGCAAAAGTAGCTTTATAAAATGAACATTAATGAAATTAAAAAATGAGAAAAAAGGAAAAAAAATCTTACTTTCTTGGTGCTATTTGAAGTAATTGTGTATCAAGTAAGTTTTACACTTCAAATACCTTACTAAAAAAAAGAGTAAGAGGGAGGAAAGGAAATATCTAACACAACGATGTAACACAAATAACAATAGGAGGAAATGACAAATAGTAACAATAATAAAGGATAAAGTGTAACACATGTATTTTAAGGTTGGTTAATGTCAATAATAATTGATGATGATGGCAAGTAACAACAATAATTGATGGCAAAACAATAGCTAGTGACAATGATAAGCAATAGGAGATTGGACAAAGTAATAACATTAAGCAATGATGAACATCAACAAAGTTCATGAACAACAAAAATTCACAAATACGGAATCTTAAACTTTCACAAGCAACAAAACTCGTGGACAATAGAATCAAACACAAAAAATTCACACCTCAAACCTCACGAATCATAAAATGCACAAAACTTCAATTGCTTAACTTTAAAAACTCACGATTTAAACATGAAACATGGATTCATAAAGTTGAAGAACATGAAGTTGAAAGAAAAAACAGGCCATGAGGCTTTTTATCTCGATTAAAGAAAAACGAAAGGTTGGTTCTCACATGGGTGAGAACTAAGGGGTCGGTTCTCGTCTTGATCTCATCATTAATTTTGATTCTCACTATTTTTCAAATTGAAAATCAAGCTTACAATCATGTCACTTTTCAAGAGCCACCTAACAACACTATTTAAAACCCTCTTAAGGATAGTAAATAATTTATTATATTTTCATAAAATAATACAATAGGAAGAGCTTTTCCATGCTCACGGCCTATTGGGGTTGTATCATTATTTTCACATATGCTACATTTGGATTTAACTATTCCCCCCATCCTCACCCATAAACATGGAAAAATGGATAGTGTAAAATGAAAGTTATTAAAATATTATCACTTGGGCCAATCATCATGGTTGAAAAATCAAAAGGAGTCATCTCCTTGCACATGGCTTCTTGTGATTATTATTATTTTTTAAGATGTGCATCAAAAGTTCACAATTTGTTTTTGGGATGAGCCTTATTCATTGGCCAACCACCCAAAATAAACCAAAAATATCAACAATTGAAGACATCCCAAATACTAAAAACATTATACCCAAATACATGCTTATTTATTTATTTTTGGAGAAAATAGGACTTCACAATTCTAATATTAAAAAGCTCAAATTCTCATATAATATTCATTCAACAAAAGTTACCAAAGTTTGAACCAAGTTTTGCACAATACAAATGTATATGCCAAAATTGCACAAAGTTTTTACACAAGACAAATATACTTGTTGAATTTACAAAATTGTTTTACAAAAGACTAGTGTACTTGCCAAAATTGAATAATGTTTTACACAAGACAAAGTGTCTAGTTCACCAAACAAAAGTTAAATAACAATAAAAAAATGAAATGTTCTTTGCCACTTTCCCAAAAAAAGAAAACTAATATGAACATTAATTATATTATTTTCACAAATGTCAAAATTTTCAAAAAAAAATTGTGAAAGAAAATAAAGAGTATGATAAAATATTAGAAAATATATTGTTGGTTAAAATTGAATCTCCAAAATTAGTTAATTATTTGACAAACATGTATCAAAGTGGACAAGGTATTACAATAATCTTCCATCCCCCACCCCACCAACCAACCAACCAACCACCAAAAAAGATTTTTAAAAAAAAAAATTTCTTCACACTCCCTCCCTTTCTTCAAAAAGGGGTATGTTGCCTCACCTCATTGGTTGGGAAGGGTTTTAAATTCTAATTGTGTTGGTTAACATTTTTTGAATTATAGTATTATTCCAATTCGTGATTGAGGGTACCTATTGGGGTGCATTTTCACAATTCCTAGGTAAATTTCACACTATTTGATTACAAAAACATTTGCACTAGCCATTTTACTATTGTGGGTGGGAAATCCAAATTTTGTAAAGTGTTGGGTTCTAGCCTTTTTTTTTTCCTTAATGAGAAAAATTTAGTAAAAGACGAAATTAAAATCAAAAAGAAGAAAAAAAAGAACTAATTTTGGAGGATTTCCATCATCACAAGTGAGAAAAAAAGGAAAGAAATTGTCACATTTCTATAATTTGATTTTAGTGTGTACCCATAAATATAGAAGGTTAATTATTTATATTTCACATCTCATTTATACATATTTGATTAAATCTTCCTTGGGTTGATGACATTTTTTTTACATCTTCCTATGGCCGATCACCATTTAGGCTATATTAAATTAGCCAAAAAAAATACTAGTGCGTACCATGTTTTTTTTTTTTTTTTTTTTTTCAATATGAGATGTAACCACCACAATGGCAAGAATCCATACGAAGAAAGAGCCAAATTTGGCTACAAGGTTAGAAATCATAATAAATAATTTTTAGAATCTTGTTATATTTTGGCAATCTTAAAAAACCATCTCCACATATGGAGACTTTCATTGTTTTCTTTTCAAAATATGAGGAACTTAAAAATAATAATGTTGCTTTTACACAAGCACCCACTATGGTTTTTGGATTTGTGCCCCCCAAAAAATCTAATTTTTGCAAGACATGATGCTCCCTTGAAAAACTTTGATTTTGAGACATTTAAATATGAATAAAAAATATGTTTACAAAACATTAAGCATTTGATCCAAATAAGTAACAATTGATACACAACTACTTGAGATCAATCAAGTTTTTAAAAAAAATTCACAGTAATAAAATCAAAACATAAACACAATGTAAATTCATATTATTGATATTCTCATTTATATTGCATATTCCTGCAAACCATACAAAAATGCATGATATTAAATCAAATTTAAGTAAATAAAAAATTGAAAAACTAAAAAAAAAACACCCAAGAACAAGAATTAAAAAACTTACAAATAATCATGAATGACAACATGATAGAAATTGCATTAATTCATGCTAATGAAGAACTTACATTTAATTAGGCATGGTAGCATGATGCAAAATTGACCTAATTCATGCCCCATTTGTTTTAACTCCTATAATTAAACAACCTTAAAATTTTGCAAAGTTGCAAAAAGAACACAATCCACTAAGGTCTACTAAGACAACTTCTTATGGTAATATATTAATATAAGAATATTGATATTTTCGATTGATAGATGAATAATAAATAATTAATTTTTTTTGGATATATTATTTAAAAAAGTTTTGGTCCTTGGACATGTCCAAAATTTAAATTATTGATTTTGGGATGTGTTTCATTTTTTTCAATCATTCATTTTGGCCTTTGGGGACATGTCCCAAATTTAAATGATTGGTTTTGGGATGTATTTCTTTTTTTTTTCCATTGGTCATTTTGGCCTTTGGGAACATGTCCAAAATTTAAATTATTGATTTTAGGATGCGTTTCATTTTTTTTTCATTGTCATTTTGGCCTTTGGGGACCTGCCCAAAATTTAAATTATCAGTTTTGGGATGTGTTCCATAATATTTTTCATCGGTCATTTTGGCCTTTGGGATATTCAACACACACACACCACCCCAAATAATTTATTTAAATAATATTAATTATTAAAATATGAAGTAAAATAATATCAAACATGATTTATTTATAGTATAAAATTCAGTAAATAAATAAATAAATAAATAATAAAATATTTTTTATATAAAATGCCGTCAGAACTGAAAGTGTGGTAAGTAATGGTGCCAATTATTGTGCCCCCATATTTTCCGCCATGCGGCGCCGCTGGAACACGCCGAAAGCCACGGCCTCTCAGCGCCCACCCGGCCAACAAGCAAAGCCGCCAGCCAACTAGCGTCAGAGGGCCATGGTGTCTTTTTTTTTTAACGAGCAACAGTGGCGACCATCCATAGCAAGATGCAGAAAATCTGGCGATGGTCTTAATGAAGATTTAGTCAAATCTGGCTATAAACCAAATATGAAGCACAAATCTTTTAATCATCATCCTTCTATATAATTGGCTACAAACTAAACTGGAAAACGAAATATACCTATCTGGCGATTTTTATTTTTATTTTTATTTGACTCTTATTTCTGGCGATTTGAAAACCTTCAAAAACATTTTCATTTTCGAAATTTTTGGTTTCTAATTTCTCTTTTTGGCGAGATTTCGCCAGTGAAAAAAACAGGCCTGCAGTTGGTGGTGAGAGGTGAAAGGCAGGAACACTGTGAAAGGAAACGAGAAGACGCAGGCGAGCCGGGAGCGCACTTGTGACCTCGTATCCACATGTCGTGTCTGTCCGACGCAAAGGGGAAAGAAAGCCAAAGGCAAAACAATCAAATCGCAAATTTCTCCTCAACGTGCCGCGAGAGACAAGCAAGAGGAGATAGATAGAGAAAAAGAGCATCATTCTATTGTTCCTCTTCTCCGCTTGATGAAATCAACCGGAGGAGGAATTTTTTTCGTTTCTTTCGGCGCATTTCTTGCCTCTGCAAGCAAGCAAGCAAGCAAGCAAAAATGTAGTGAATTTTTCTTCTTCTTCTTCTTCGTCGTCGTTGTCAAATTCACCGCACTGCTGCTGCTGCTGCTCAAGTCGGAAGGGCAATCAATGTTGTGCTGAGATGAATTATTAAGAAGAAGAAGAACGTCTATTAAGAGTGTTAATGAACCAGGAAAATGAAGAAATTGCTAACTTTCGCACTGGAATTCTTCTCTTCACCGCACCGGAGTTCAACGCTTGGCCTATGGGAAAGGAGCGCTACAGAAGTAAGCCAAAGATAGATGACGTTTCATCGTCTATCTGCGTTCATTTGGAAGTGGAGCTCTGGTTTTTTGGAAATGCTCTGACACAGATATAAGTGTGCTGGGGGCAAAGATTCAGGGATAATGTTGTTGCTAGCCTTCTCCGCGGTGGATAATACCGGAGGAATTGCGGCTGATTTTCGTGTATGTGTGTGCTCCTGTTGCCAAAGAAGCTCCAGGTGCTTGAATATGTAGAGGCGTGCGTGCGTGCGTTCATTCCTTTGGTTTGGGCAGACTTCGTTGCTTTTCTCATTTGCAATAGACAGTCCTGTCGAGATTGCGGCCGATTTGCATCTGCGTATCGTGCATCTTTTGTTGCGCAGGAAGAGGCCACACTCTGAATGAATCTATAGGGGATGCGATGCGATGCGATGCGATGGTCTTTGTTCTCCTCCTTTTTGGTGAGGATGACTCTTTGAAGCGTTACGCTGCAAATGCGGGACAACGGCCACAGAAGAAGATTCGTCATAGCGAAATCACTGCTCTCGATCCTTTTGTGCCAGTAAGTACTATGTGAAGGCTCTTTGTATTGCGAGATCAGGGCATGAAGTAGCGAATCGCACTGGAGATTGCACTGGAGATTGTTTCCTTTCTAGGTCGTCTTCTTCTTACTGTCTTACCAGGATCATCATGGATTGCCTCCGTTGAGCACAAATGAACACAGATTTGCCTGCCGTTGAGAACTGGTTCCGACGCCAAAATGTATCGCGGACGTCGTGTCTGTTTGTAGCAGCACTTTGAAGGCGCTATGTAGCAGAGGCTTGTCAATAAGGCAATTGTAGCAGGCAAATCAACAACAACAGAAGCCCGAGGAGCATTCAAGGAGCATACAGGAAAACGTGTCAAGGGTTTTCACAAAGGAACTTTATAGGGTAATCAGCCAGGGGCAAGCAGTATGGGCACGGGACCGGAGAAAAGCGGAGTGATCGTGAGCGAGATCATGAAAGACAAGCTCTATTTCGCTCCTCTGAATCGTCCTGAAGACTCTGCCATAGTACATCGTCTCCCTAAGCCAGCCTCCGGTTTCAACATCGATAATGAACTGGTAAATGCTTCTTTCACAATCATGTTTTTGTCTTCTGAATTTTGTCTAAGTATCATGGCAGAGGTTTGTGCAATCTTGGATTGAGGAGAAGTTGATCTCTCGAGGATGCCCAATGCTACTTAGAGAACTCTATTCTTCTTTGGCCTCTTAAGGCTTGGGAAGGGAATTTTGCAATGTCTCCTATGATCAATATCCTCCTTTTGTGTAGGCAAATTGTCTTAAAGCCGGCAACGTTTCAGCCTCCTTTATGTCAGTTATCCTTGTCATGAGTGGAGACCCAATTGTCAGGAGAGAGCTGGCAATTGCCATGCTTGGCATTCATGAGAGCCTGCTCTTGTTGCGATCCACAGAAGAAATTTTGTAGTCATGTTTGCTCTTGCATCCATGATTGATCTTTCTTTTATGTATCTTGACTCCACTACCCATCTACTTCAGCAGTTCAGGAGTATATCTATTTTGTACAGCAGGATCAATTGTGTAACCTCATGTCCTGCAATAGTTTTGTCAATGGAATGTCATCTGATAGAGCCAGAAAGTAAGGATTGCAGTATCCAAAAGAGGACCAATGTGATCCTCTTATGTGATTTTTCTTAGAAACCTGCATCTCTAGAGCCTTTGCTTCTGCAGGGGTGTTCAACAGTGCTGTTTGCTGCAATTATTATTAACTTTGTGAGGTGGTCATTCCAAGCAGGTGTATGAACCTTTTTTTGCAGACTTTGGACCATTGAACCTTGCCTGCACGTATCGATTCTGTTGGAAACTTCATGGACTTCTTAAGGTAAGTTTTCTCGAAGATCTTTCACTGTTTTCTATGTTACAATTATGTCAACATCAGCCTTAGCTTATCAAGGCACACTCATTAATGCAAAGGGAACCTCTGAAGCTTAAAATGCAGATCAAAACTACATAACTCTGTCAGGGAAGCTACTGTGGATATCTTGTAGCAACTATGAAGTTACGGGAATTCTGAAATTACAACTTAATATTTTTTCATCGCCTGAGATGAAGTGGGTCCTGACTTGTTTCAATGGGGTCAGGAAGCAGATGAGCAGAACCAATGTGTATTCTTCTGGTGCAGTGCTGAGCCAAAGAAAAAATCAAATGCTGCAGTTCTGGTATGTGATGCCTCTAGCTCGGTGTCTCTTCATAAACTCCCCCAAAATCCTTTCTACATCCTCAAATAACTTCGAGTTCTTATGCCCTCTCCTACATGATATGTCCATGTTTTATGTGCTAGAAATGGGACTATATCTGTAGAGAGCAAAGGTATGGATTGAGAAGGTCATGGAAGACAATTTCGGTATGTGGTGCATGAGCTTTTATTGGTTGCAGGTTGGAGCTTACCTGGTGCTATTTAATGGAGTTGAGGCTGAAGCAGCATATGAAACATTGTCTAGGTTCCAGCCATTTATGCCATTTCGGGATCCCACTTGTGGGATTTCCACATACCACCTTAGTGTATATGACTGCATCCAGGTACCATGTTTTTCCTTGCAACTTGCTTTAATGTGCATCTATGCTCGTGCCAGTAGTGGGCAAATGAGGCACATGCCCACTTATTCAAAGGTTACAGACTTGAGGCCAAAGGAGGGGTTTATACTGTGCATTCGTGTACTGGAGCTTGAAGGTCCTGAACCTGAATTGCTCACATGTGTGGGGGCAGTTGTCACATTATTTTACTGACCTACTATACCTGAATCCTTATACAAATTATGCTGCTGCTTTTTGTGTGGTCAGGCAATATCCAAAGCTCAGAAGCTAGATTGGATTGACTTCAACAATTTCCGTCTTGATGAGTATGAGT
>Ga0209611_10012455_pt1 | contig 11956 bp, 8 predicted proteins | sample S1TSphgellanicum_3_FD_187693 | JGI IMG/M metagenome (GOLD analysis project Ga0209611, IMG submission 187693) | Host-associated microbial communities from peat moss isolated from Minnesota, USA - S1T2_Fc - Sphagnum magellanicum MG (SPAdes) (version 2) | ecosystem: Host-associated > Plants > Peat...
TTCGCATTTTATTTGGACCACATCGAAGGGCCGGACAACGAAGACACGGGACACGTCGCGGGCGAGATCCTCGGCTCCATGGCAACGGCGGCCTACACGAACCTCTAGCGAAAACGCAATGCGGCGCGTCCCATCAAATCTGCGAACCCGCGCAACGTAAACTCAGCGAATTCCCAGGTTTTCGCGTTGCCGTTTAGCCTGCGCTTGGGCCGGATACATTTCAGGCATCGGTATGAATGGCGACCTGCTCGTTCGACTGAGCGTTTTGTCGCTCGTGGTAACTTGCTCCGGCTGTGGAGGCCGGGCCGACGCGGCTGCGTCCCCGAGTCCGCCGCCACCGGCGGTGCAGACCGTCGCGGCGCGTTCGGGAACCATCTCGCCGAGCGTCCAGATCGCCGGGGTCATCGCGCCGTACCGGCAGGTCGCCGTCACCGCGAACCTCTCCGAGCCGATTTCGGAAGTCGACGTGGTCGAGGGCGCTCACGTCCATGCCGGGCAGGTGCTCGCGCGTCAGCTTACCGACGATCTCGAAGCGCAACTCGCCTCGTCCGAGCGGGTCGTCGGCGAGGACGCGGCGCGTTACGCGCAGACCGCGTACCAGACCACGGCAACGACCTCCCAAAACTCGTCGAGCGTCGTTTCCGCCCAGGACTCGCTACACCAGGCGGAAGTAAACCTGGCGGGCGCGCAGACCGACCTCGCGCGTTATCAGCAACTCGCGTCGAGCGGATATTTGCCGGCTCAGACGCTCGATCAGCAACGGGTCGTCGTTGCCACCGACCGTCAAGCGGTCGACGCCGCCCGCGCGGCGCTGGCCGCGGCCCTAACCAATAACGCCGCGAACGGCAACGGCCAAAACGCCGGCGAGCAGCAGCAGGATCTCGCTGCCGCCCGCGCCGCGGTCGACGCAGCGCAAGCGACCGTGCAGCAGCTCAAGCTCGAGATCGCGCGGGCCGTGATCGTCGCTCCGATCGACGGCGTCGTCGATTCGGTCAACGCGAACCCTGGCGAGTATCCGTCCGGGCGCCAGTTGTTCACGATCGAAGAAAATGCGGAGGTTTACGCCTTGCTGCCGGCCTCGACCGCCCAGGTCTTGAGCGTGCGCCAGGGAGCCGCAGCCTCGATCGAAGTCAACACCAGCTACAGCGCCAATCCGCAGTGGCACAAGGATCGCGGGGTGGTCGATGCCGTGCTCGACCAAGTCCAACCGGGCACGACGAATTTCACCGTCAAGGTGCTGGTCGATAATTCGGATTACCACCTGCACGCTGGGATGCCGGTCAACGGGTTCGTCGACTTGCCGCCGGTTCGGGGCATCATCGTTCCGGATACGGCCTTCCTCGACGACACGCACACGACGGTCGACGGCGTCGAGGGCGGCGTCGTTCACCTCAAGACCGTCAACGAAGTCGCCGACGACGGCGCGAACGCCGTCGTGACCGGGCTTCCGGCGGGCGAACTCGTCGTCAAGAACGTGACGGCGGAGTCGGTCGGAAACGGAGACCGGGTCACCCCCTCGACGCAAAGCGCGCCGAAGAAGTAGATGAGCCTCACGCGCGCCTTTCTCAAGCGTTCGACGCTGACGTTCGTCTTCGTCGCGCTAACCCTGTTGGCCGGCGTGTTCTCGCTGCGAACGCTCGTCGTGCAGCAGACGCCCAACACCGGTCAACCCACGATCAACGTGCAAGTCTCTTACAGCGGCGCTTCGACGACCGACTTGCAGACCGAAGTCGCCGAACCGATCGAGGACCAGATCGCGGGCGCACCGTTTCTGGATCACATCGATACGACGATCGAGACGGGCAGCGTCTCGATCTCGGCGGCCTTCGCGCTGACCTCCACCGACACCGAGAACATCGCTAACGTCGAGAAGGCCTTGCAGGCGGCCCAGCGGCAACTGCCGACCGCCATCCAAGCCCCGACGATCCGCGTCGCGGATCCGAGCGAACCCAACGTGATCACGCTCTCGCTCGTCTCGAAGAAATACTCGCAAACCGCTTTGGGCGCGCTCGCCAACAATCAGATCGTGCCCGCGATCGAGCAGTTTCCGGGCATCTCCCAGGCGAGCGTCAACGGAACGACGCAAGCGGCGTTCGAGGTCCTGGTCAACCCGAACTTGCTGGCCGCCGACAACCTCACGCTGACGGACGTCGTTAACGCGATCGAGCCCAACAACGTGCGCGCGCCCGGCGGCATCATCTATCAACCCGGCCACGAAACCCAGATCGACGTGCGCGGCGACATCTTCGATCCGCAGTCGGTCGCGAATCTGCCGATTCACGTCGCCTATGCGGGGACGTCGGCAAGCACCACCGCCACGGGCGGCGCCGGCGGCTCCGGCGGAGCGAGCGGATCGGGCGGTGCGTCGTCGAGCGGTGCGTCGTCGGGAGGTGCCGCGGGCGGTGGTTCGTCCTCCGGCGGCATCGCGTCGGGCGCGGGGACCTCGGGCGCGGGGAACTCCGGCACGGGCTCGGCGGGGAGCGCGTCTTCAGGATCCGGTACCGGCGTATCGGCGTCGACCGTGATGCCGCCGTCGAGCGCGTCCGCCGGATCGACTGCAAGCGGGTCGACGTCAACCGGCTCGACGTCGACCGGCGCGGCTTCGTCCACGACGTCCGGTGCCGCCACCGGCGGCACCAATTCGAGCGGCTATGGGTCGACCTCCGCGGCCACCGGAACGTCCGGAACGTCGCAAGCGTCCGGGACGACGGGAACGTCGGCGACGGGTGGGAGCGCGACCACGACGCGCAGCGGCGGCAGCGCCGGTACCGCGACCAGCACCGCCAACGCAGCCGGCACCGCCGGCTCCGCCGGCACGGCCGGTACGGGAACGAACGGGATCTTCGCGGGCGGCGTGACGCCGTCGACCGCGACGTCGAACTCCACGTCGTCCGCCAGCGGCGCGTCGAGCGCCGCGGCGAACCTCCCGATCGACACGCCGGTCAACGTCAGTTCCGTTTCGTCGGCCACCAATAGCAGTTCGTCCACTTCGCCGGGGACGATCTCGCAGGAAGCCTCGACCATGCCCTCCGCAGCGTCGAGCGAGTACGGCTCGGGAGCGGGCACCTCCATGTCGCCCTTCCTCGGAATCCTCAGCCCCTGGGCGGTTCCCTCGGCCGACAAGCGGATTTCCGACGTCGCGCAGGTGCTCACCGGAAGCGTCACGCAGCGCGTGTACGCCTCGCTCAACGGCCAGAGCGGCGTGGCGCTGCAAGTTCAAAAGGCGACGACCGCGAGTGAAGTGACGGTCGCGAAAGAAGTGGCTGCCGGGCTGCCGGCGCTGCGCGCGCAGTTTCCCGGAATCGATTTCGAAGTCGCGCACGATCAGTCGATCTTCACGCAGCAACAGCTCGAATCGGTCGAGCACACGCTGATCGAGGGCATCGTCTTGACCGCGGTCGTGATGCTGTTCTTCCTCAAATCGTGGCGCAACGCGGTGGTCGTGATGGTCGCGATTCCGACCTCGCTCGGCGTGACGCTGTTCGCGATGAAGCTCTTGAACTTGACGCTCGATACGATTTCGTTGATGGCGATGACGCTCGTGGTCGGGATCCTGATCGACGATTCGACGGTCGTGCTCGAGAATATCGAGCGTCACCGCTCGCTCGGCGAGGAGCCGGCGGACGCGGCGCTCAACGGCCGCAGCGAAATCGGGCTGGCCGCGATCGTCATCACGATGGTCGACGTCGTCGTTTTCTTGCCGATCGCTTTCGCGAGCGGACAGGTCGGCGCGCAACTCTCCGAGTTCGGCATCGTGGTCTCGGTCGCGACCCTGACTTCGCTGTTCGTCTCGTTTACGGTGACGCCGGTGCTCGCGGGACTCTGGTCGATGAAGTCCACGTGGAAGCCGTGGCCGATCATCCGCTGGTTCGACGATCGCTTCGAAAAGTTTCGCGGCGTTTACACCGATCGCTGGCTACCGGCCGCGATGCGGACGCCCTGGCCGATCGTGATCGTTTCGGTCGTGCTCTGCGTTCTGGCGTTCTTACTGGTTCCCACCGGCTGGGTCGGCGAGGAGTATCAGCCGGTCCAGGATCAGGGAATCATCTATGCCCAGGTCACGCTCCCTCCCGGACATCCGCTGTCGCAGACGCGCCAACTGATGTCGACGCTGGAAGCCAAAGTGCGGCAAACGATCACGGGGCCGGATTTCCAAAGCGAACAAACGATCGCGGGCGGGTATTCGGCCGAGTTCGGCGGCTTCGTGCAAGAAGGCAACGTCGGGCAGATATCGATCTATCTCTCGACCAATCACAAGACGCCGACCGCCACGTACGTGACGCAGCTGCAATCGGTGCTCGGCAAACTGACGCCGCCCAATTCGCTCAGCGTCGTGCAATCGACGCAACAGGGCGGCGGCGTCCAGCAGCCGATCGACGAACTGGTCGGAACGACGAACGGAACCGATCCGACGGCCTACGCGGCCAAAGTCTTCGCGGCCCTCAAAGCGACGCCCGGGGCGGTCGGCGCGCAGGATAGCGCGAGCAATGCCGCGCCGCAGGTTGAAGTCGACTTCGACCGGGTCAAACTCCAGTCGCTCGACGTCAGCGTCGGGACGGCGGCGGCGGCGGTCGAAGCGGCCTTCGGCGGCGACGAAGCGACTCAAATCGAAACCCCGCAAAACGGTTTGACCGAGATCCTCGTCGAGTATCCGGTGCCGTATCAAAACTCGCTGGCGGCGCTGTTGAACATCCCGCTGCGCTCGCAAGACGCCAACGCCGACATCGTCCGGCTCGGCGACGTGGCCCATCTGTACTGGGCGCCGGCACCCTTGATCCTGACCCGCGAAAATCGCCAGCAGGTCGTGCACGTGTCGGCCAACGTCGCGGGCGGCTACAATCTCTCCGACGTGACGAAAGCCTTTCAGCAGCACGTCAAAGCGCTGAACTTGCCGAAAACGGTGACGGTCCATCCCGCCGCGCAGGGCCAGCAAGATCTGATGAACCAGGCGCTGACGACCCTCGGGAGTTCGCTCGCGATTTCCTTCGTGCTCGTCTTCCTGATGATCGTGGCGCTCTACAATAGCTATCGCACGCCCTTCGTAACCCTCTTCGCGGTTCCGCTCGCGACGATCGGCGCGTTCGGCGCGCTGTGGATCACGCGGTCGACGCTCAACCTCTATTCGCTCATCGGCATGGTGCTACTCGTGGGGCTGGTCACGAAAAACGGCATCCTGCTGGTCGACTACGCCGACACCGTTCGCGCCCGCGAGGGCCGCACGCGAGAAGAAGGCATGCGCGAAGCGGCGACCACCCGCTTCCGCCCGATCATGATGACGACGATCGCGATGGTGGCGGGCATGTTGCCGCTCGCGCTCGGCCTCGAACCCGGCGGTCAGAGCCGCGCGTCGCTCGCGATCGTCGTGATCGGCGGCCTGCTGAGTTCCCTGGCACTCACGCTTTTCATCGTCCCGATCATGTATTCGTGGCTCGCGCCCAAGACGTTGAAAGCGGAAACGAAATTCGCCGACGAGGCGCGCCCGCCGGAACCGCCCCAGATGGGAACCCCGGCACCCGCTTAGCAACGTGCCGGCCATCGAGCGAACTGCTGTTTCGCATGTGCGTATCCGTGGAAAGATAACTAGCGCATGCGACTTCGTGAAAGGAAATCAAAATGTTACGACAATTGACGTCCGTCGCGGTCGCGACGGCAAGCGCGGCCGCGTTCGCGCTGCCGGCCGCCGCGCAACCGCTGCCGACGCAGCAGTTTCCCTACAAGTCCGGTCCCGTGACCATCGCCTCGTGCACGCTCAACGAGAATACGAGCAATAGCACGGTCAGCCCGAATAGTTTACGGATAAACTATTTTAACAACGTCGACGGAAGCAAGCTGACCTCCATCACGTTCCGCGTCCGCTACGGCGGGACGCCCGTGACGGTGACGGACACGGGCACGTTCGAACCCAAACAGTCGATCACGCACCAGTTCAACTTGCTCGGCGGGATGCCGTGGACGGGCGCGAAGCCGGAGGTCTGCCGCGTAGTGACCGCGACCTTCGCCGACGGCCACGTGGTCAACCCGCCGTACGACGGTCCGGACGGTCAAGATGCGGCCATGCCTGGCGCCGCTCCGGGCGCGATGGCCGCACCGGCCGGCGCGCCGCCGCCGATGCCGCCACCGGCGCCGGCTCCGCAACCCACGTCCACGTAGAGACGGCGAACGTTACCGGTCGGGGTGCGAAGGCACCGCGATCCGAGCGAAGCGATTCAGGGCGTCGGTAGCGTACAGCTTGCCGTCGGGACCGGCGCCGACCGAATCGATGCTAGCAGGGCCGCGCGGCGAGAAGTACTCGTCGATGCGGCCCGCGTGCGTCCCGCGAGTGACGACGCGGGCGATGCCTGCGGTCGTCGAGAGATAGACGTCGCCGTCGGGTCCCTCGGCGATATCGTTCGCGACGGAACTGAGGCCGAAGTACTCGGTGACCCGGCCGGTCTGATCGATGCGGCCGACCGTCGTCCCCGCGTATGCCGGAGCGCCCGCCGGCGTGCACGGCTGCGCGAACCAGATGTTGCCGTCGCCGCCGGGAGCGACGAACCCGGTTTCGCACCCCGGCGTGGGCGGCAGGGCGACGAAGCCGAGCGCGCCGCGCGTCGTCGCATGCCCGATCGCACCGCGGGCGGGCACGGCCGGCGAGCAGACGTACCCCTTTAGACCGCATTGGGTCACGAAAAACCACAGCGCGCCGTCCGCGCCGGGCGCAATTTCGTGCTGGTACGGCAGCGCTGAATAGATCGCGTTCCCGAACACGTCGAGCGGCATCGGATAGTTCAGCAGGGTTCCGCCCGCGAGCGTGCCGATGCCGATCGTGCGGCAGAGCGTCTCGATGAACCAGGGGCTGCCGTCGGGTCCGACCGCGATCGAGAGCGGCTCGTAGCGCAGTCCGCAGGTCGAATCCGTCGGCGTCGCCGAGAGATCGATCGCGCCCCCAACCGTGACGGCGCCGACGTACGCCGCTTGAACCGTATCGTTCTGTTTGGCGGTCGAAAGCGCGAACCACAGGAACCGCGAGTTGCCGCTGGCGAGTGCCAAGTAGCCGTTGCTCTGCGGCGTCGCGTACGACGTGGTCGCGCCGGTCGGCTCGGCGCGCACGATGCGTTGGCTATGCAATGCCTGGACCACGAACCAGACGTGCTCGTCCCCGAGCGGGCCCTGCGCGACGGAGCCCACGGGCGACCCGCGCAACGGAAAATAGTTCAGGAACGTCGCGCTCGAGAGATCGCGCACGGTGTTGGCGGCGGCCGCAAAAGTCGAGACGTGCTGCGTGATGGCCAGGGCCTGCGCGCGACCGCGAGGGCCGAAGAAGGTCACGCGCAAGCGCGTCGCACCGGACGTTACGCCGGCCGTCACCACGCAGCGTGTGCCTCCGCTTTCGGCCGCGCAAAAGCGCGAACTCGCCGGGTTGACGCTTGCGCTCGTCAGGCTGACGCTGCCGGTTACGAAGCTTCTCGCTTCGATCCGCACCGAGCGCGTGCCGGCGGGTACGTCGTGCAGCAAGAGCGTCACCGCGGTGACGAGGACGGTCGCCACGGCCGTGTGGCCGGCGCGGTCCCGGAAGGTGAGATCCGCCCGGCCTCCATGCAGCGGGACGACCGTGAAGTTCTCTGTCGCGCCTCCGCGCGCGTCGGCGAACGCCGGCACGATCTTCGCGACCGCGGGGTTGCTGTCGGTTACGGTGACCCGGCCCGTGTACGCGGACTCGCTCACCTTGAGCGTGCGCGCGCTAGCCGGCCCGAGCGTGTCGAAATCTAGGAGCGCGGGCGTGACGCTCAGGCCGGCGGCGGTCGCGCGAACCCCGGCCGCCAGAACGAGCGCACCCGCCAGCGCGATGATGCGGCAGGCCATGCGGGAAGCGGAAGGTGCGATCATGTTCTCCCGAGGCGATCGTAGGGGTACCCATCGGCTGTACCCCGCCGTCGGCGCCGGCTCACGTTGGATTGCCGAGGTAGGGTTCTCCCCCATACACGAGCGGGCGGGCTTGGGCTAGAGTGGGTCCATGAGGATTCCTGTGAAAGCCGTTCTTTTATCGCTGTCAGCTCGAGTGGCGGCACTTATCGCGTCGCTTGCCTTGGTTACCTTTCCCATGGCCGCCGGAGCCACGACGGCTTGTACGTGGTCCATCGTTCCGAGCGTCGACGGCGGAACGAACGGCAACGTGCTGTACGGGGCCGGGGCCTCCACCATCGACGACGCGTGGGCCGTCGGCTCCTACACCTTGAACGGGGCGCAGACGCCGCTGACCGAACACTGGACCGGCGCGAAATGGACGCGCTTCGCGGCACCCAACGCCGGCCCGTACGACAACGTGCTGGCGGGCGTCGCGGTGCTCACTGCGACCAATACGTGGGCGGTCGGTTACTATTATACGGGGTCCCGGAACGAGCCGCTGATCGAACACTGGAACGGAGTCAAGTGGAGCGTGTTCTTGAGCCCCACGATCAGCTCCGCGTACGGCGCCCAGTTGAACGCGATCGCGTTCGTCTCGCCGACCAACATCTACGCCGTGGGCTGGATCTATACGTCGTACAGCGGTACCACGCAGTCGCTGATCGAACATTGGAACGGGGAGGCTTGGACAGTCGTGCCGAGTCCGAACGTCACCGGCTCGATCGTCGAGAATCTCGGCAGCATCAGCGCGGTAAATGCCGACGACATTTGGGTCGGCGGCGTCTACGTCCCAGCGGGAGGGAACACGGGCATTCATCGGACGCTGTCGTTGCACTGGAACGGTAAGACGTGGGCGATCGTCCTGGCGCCCAACGAAAATACGAGTTCCAATAACTTCAACGGAATCGCGGCGTTCTCGACGGGCGTGTTCGCCACGGGCGATTACTACAACTTCACCACGGCGGACTTTCGCACGCTGGCCGAGTACTACAATGGAACGAAGTGGGTCATTCAAACCAGCGCCAACATCGGGAAGGTGCAGACGGACCTCTTCGGAATGGCCGGCGTGTCGCCGACCGAGGTCGTCTCCGTGGGCAGCTACTTTCTCTCCGGCGTCTCGCGAACGTACGCGATGGTTTCGAGCGGCACGGGCGTCAGCGAGTACACTCCGCCCAACCTCGGGGCGACCGCGAACTTCTTCAACGGGGCGTATAAGATCCCGGGAACGACCGACGTGTGGGCCGTCGGCGGCACGGACGACGCTACCGGTAACGCCGATCACGGTCTGATCGAGCGCTATCACTGCTGAAGGCAAACGTCGCTATCGGGGCGGCAGCGTCAGCGTCGCTTCGATCAGCGCCGTGGCGCTGCCGCCGACGTCGATCGTATCGAATTCGGCGCCGCGCATGCGCACGATTCCGTGGAGCAGGCTGCGGCGCCCCATTTTGACGCCTTGCTCGTTCGTGAACCGCGCGCCGTCGCGAGCGTCGAGCAAACGGTGTTTCACCAAATAGGCGCCGAGCGGACCCGTCGCGCTGCCCGTGGCCGGATCCTCGACGACGCCGAGCTCGCGCGCGAACATCCGCGCGTAGACGCCGCCGGCCACCGGCGTGAAGACGAACGCGGCGTTGCCGGCCGGATGCCCGGCAACGGCGCGCTGAAGTGCCGCTGCGTCCAGGAGTGCCCGATCGACCGCGGCCCGGTCGCTCAGCGGGACGTAGAGAAACCACGGCCCCGCGCTGCCGGCCTCGACCGGATAGCCGGTTAGCAGGTCGGCGGGCTCGAGCCCGAGCGCGCGCGCGCAGGCGTCGCGTTCGAACGCCGGCCCGAGGGTGATCGGGGGCGTGCGCAGCCACGCGATGAAGGGATCGGTTGCGCGTTCGAGCCGGATCGCCACGGCGCCCACCTTTTCCTCGACGGCGAATTCACGGGCGCCCGGAGGGATGCGTCCGGCTCGACTAAGCGCGAAGACCGTGCCGAGCGTCGGGTGTCCGGCGAACGGCATCTCGGCGGCGGGTGTGAAGATGCGCAACCGCGCGACGCAGTCGGTACGCGTCGGCGGGAAGACGAAGACGGTCTCGGAGAGGTTCAACTCTCGTGCGATCGATTGCATTTCGTGGTCGCCAAGATCGTTGCCGTCGAGAAAGACCGCGAGCGGATTGCCTTCGAGCGGCGTTTCCGTAAAAACGTCGACGACGCAATAACGATAGGCGCGACTCATCGCGCCCTACTTAGGCGGAGCGGCGGAGTTTGTCCTTGGATTGCGACGTCGCGTGGCGCGCGATCATCAGATGCCGCGCGTTGCGCGGCAGGACGCCGTCGGCGGTGGCGGCGTAGGGAATGCGCGCGTGCGAGAAGGCCGCGCGCATGCGGCGGCTGCCGGGATCCACGGCGATCGAACAGCCGCGTTCGCGGGCCGTTGCGAGCGCTGCGTCGATCGCCGCCAAGCCGTCGCTCGAGGTCACCGCGACGTGACGCGTCGTTAAATATAAATCGGTCGCACCGTCGGCCGTCAAACGATCGACCGTGGCGGCGAAAATGTCGCCCATGGTAACGTCGAGATCGCCGATTAAATCGACGACGACGGCAACGCGATTGTGCGCTGCGGGTGCAAACGCTGTTGTCGATAACATGGTCGAAGTATGCCGAAGGGCGCTGAGAGAGACCTGAGAGGTGGATGAGAAATTCGCCCTCCCACGACGTTTCTCTCAGCCAATTCTCAGGAAACGTACGTAGCATCTTACTGATGCTGCAGGCTCAATCGCGAATTCTCATCGTCGATGACGAGCGCCATATCCGCGAGTTGCTCGAAATCGGCCTCGGTGACGAAGGCTACGAAGTTCGTACGGCTCCCGACGGCCAAGTCGGTTTGCAGATTGCCCGCGACTGGACGCCGGACGCGATCGTCCTCGACGTCATGTTGCCTAAGATCGACGGCATCTCGCTCTTACCGATGTTCCGCAAGCTGACCGAAGCGCCGATCCTGATGCTCTCGGCCAAGGGCGAGACCATGGACAAGATCGCCGGGCTGCAGGGCGGCGCGGACGACTACGTGTCCAAGCCCTTCGAGATGGCGGAATTGACCGCGCGGCTCGAGACGGCGCTCCGCCGTCCGCGGTTGGCGGCTCCGCAGGTCCTGCGTTTCACCGATCTCGAGGTGAACCTCGAGACCCGTCTGGCCCGGCGCGGCGAGAAGCGGATCTCGCTCTCCGCCCGCGAGTACGACCTGCTCGTGGTCCTCTTGCGCAATCCCAATCGCGTCTTCAGCCGCGATCAGCTGCTGGATCAGGTGTGGGGAACCGAACGGTACGTCGGTCCGGGCGCCGTCGAAACGTATATCTCCTACCTGCGCGCCAAGGTCGACCACGGCTTCTCCAAGCGCTTGATTCACACGCATCGCGGAGTCGGTTACTCCCTCCGAGAAGAATAGTCTGTGTTTCGTTCGCTCGCCGCGCGCTTGACCGCCACCTACGTGTTCGCGGCGATCGTGCTCGTGGTGATCGTGATCGCCGCCGTCACGACGTTCACGCTCTCGTGGTTCGGCATCGCGACGCGCGAGTCGACCGAAGCGGTCGCACGGCAAGTGCCCGAGGAATACCGGCTCGAGGTCTCCCGCGGCCGTTCGCTCGAGCAAGCGGCGCACGCCCTGGCGGAGCACCTGGCCCGCCCGGGAATCCGCGTCGTGATCATCGGCTTCGAGGGCGGCCGCCGGCGCTTTCTGGCCGCCGCCCCCGACGAAGGGCCGCCGCGTTTCGGGCCGCCGCCGTCGTTCCCGAGCGGCAACCCGAACGGGAACGTGATCCCCGGCGGCGTCCCGCAGGCGCCGCCCGGCGCGCCGCTGGATCGGCCGCGCCCCTTTCCGAACGACGCGAACGACCGGATGCGGCCGTTTCCGTTCGCGCTCGATTGGCTGCTGCGGCTGGAACCGCGTAGCGTCGCGATTCCATTCGGCCGGGTGACGATCTTCCCCGATCCGGCGCAGCTCGTGGCCGCGATCAACGCGTTCTGGCTCGCGATGCTCCCGATCGGGTTCTTCGTGGTTGCCGCCGCCTGGCTGCTCGGGCGCTACATC
>Ga0209611_10012456_pt1 | contig 11956 bp, 11 predicted proteins | sample S1TSphgellanicum_3_FD_187693 | JGI IMG/M metagenome (GOLD analysis project Ga0209611, IMG submission 187693) | Host-associated microbial communities from peat moss isolated from Minnesota, USA - S1T2_Fc - Sphagnum magellanicum MG (SPAdes) (version 2) | ecosystem: Host-associated > Plants > Peat...
AACATGAAAAAGAGTTCTCAAGATGGTGGCAAGTAGAAAATCAACATGACTTTCCCAAAATATCTCTTCTAAAAAAACTTTTATTCAATATTCCATGGAATATCACTCTCCTCCCCAACCCCCCCCCAACTCACTTTTGTGACTCACCCAAAAAAAAATATTGTAAAAGAATTGGAAGTCGCTACAAAGCTCAAGAAATTCATTTTAAATATTCGTTCTCCCCCAATGCTTTTGTGATTCACGCAAACACTTTTTTTTGAAGGAATTAGAACTCACCACGAAGCTCTAGAGATTCATTTAAAAATAATTTTCATTCCTTCTCACTTTTATGACTCATCAAAACTCAATAGTGTAAAGAAATTGAAAAGTCACCATGAAGCTCTAGAAATTCACTTAAAATATTGTTCCCCCCCCCCCCCCCCTTTTCACTTTTGTGACTCACCCAAATGCAAATACTCTAGAGGATTTAAGGAGTCACCATGAAGGTCTAGAAATTTGGTTTAAAAATTTCCCTATCCCTCTCACTTTTGTGACTCACCCAAGCCCGATATCATAAGCAAATCAAATGCCATCATGAAGCTCTAGAAATTCATTTAGAAACACCATTGTAGCAAAATCTTGTTCCCTTGGTTTCTAGTATTGGCTTCCGAGATTTCCAATGGGCCAGCATCCATTGTTGGGTTTACATGCTTGCAAAGGTCACACACGCTATGCTTCCAACCAACCCCACCAAAAGAGGGTTAATTAAGCTCACCATTGACACCCAAAAACCATGGTGGTTAGTTATATGAACTGATCATCCACATATGTCTCCATGCTTAGTAGCCACCAAGTGCCTTACGAACTTACCTAATTCCTTAGGTGAAGCTCTTTCATTTCCCACCCCATTGCCTATGATACTTACCCACTTACATAGGGAGATACTAAGGCAGTGTGAGGAGGAAGAGGAGGGTTCACTAGATAGGTTAGGTTTAGGGTTTAGGGTTTAGGTTCCCAACTGAACCACAGCTGAGTCACAATGGTTTCCCAATGCTGGGTTAGATAATCCTTTTATAAACCCGAAGCATTCAATTCCACCAACCCACTGATTTTTTTACTCACAAATTTTGCTAAAATTTCAAGCTGAACAATATGATTTCAACCTATGCAAAGGATTTTTTTGCATGGAAAGAAATGGCCCAAATTCTTCAGATTAAAATAAAAAAGAAAATTCGCCAGATGTTAATGATAACTTCCATATGGCTAGCTAAGAATATACATGGATTCATTTTTTTAGTAAATTTTTGTATATCATATGTAGCCAAATTTGGCTAAATCTTTTTTTCTACATGATCACCACCTAGGCTATGTTAAAAAAAAAAAAATTGACCAAAAAAACATTGCACCAAAATCCGGCCTTTCTTCTCTTTTGTGTCTTCACAATTTGGTTTATTTTGTATAGGGGAAGTCTTTCGGTAAAGGGAATTCCATCACATAAATATCTACGAACTTCAAGCGGTCGGATAGTAAAAGTACTTATAAGAGCTCATGTCATCAAACTACCATAGAGTGGGTCTTTTGAAGGAGATTATCATAAGTGAGACCCACCGAGTATTGCATGGCATTGTCCATGACATTTCAAGGGCAAGCGAGTAGATTTTGGGAGGTTTGTTGAAATTGCGTATCAACTTGAGGAAGGGGAATTTCAATGTGCAAAAATTCATAAACCGTTCAAAATCACCACCACACAAGGGTCAAGACTCTACATTATTTACTCCAAAAAAATGAAACATGAAATTTGTGAGTGAAGCATGGAGTGTTTCTTCATATGCTTTTCAGGCTATTGCTTGTTGTTTTGAAGGCAAGCAATTACTAACTCTTTTAAAAAGAATAACACAATTGTTAATCCCCTCTTCCCTATGTTTGACCCTAGCCTTAAATGTCCCCTTTTTTTTTTAGTGATCAATTTAATCCATTGTTTGTCTTCTAGAGAATTATTTTCCAAAATGGCAAAAAAAAAAATAAATTTGTATTTTGGGGTTTTTAATTGCCAAAATTTGAAAATGGATAGCACATGGAACATCCTGAGGACCTAAGTGGAAATTGTAATCCTAGCATCATGACTAAATTTAGTCATCATAATACTACAAATAATATTGATGTGTCATCATGTATATGATATCTTCATTGTTTAATTAAATGTAATTATGAATTGAAAACATATGAATTTTTTATATCCAACTTAGAATTGTGTACTACACATGTGAAATCAAAGTAATTTCATTAATTACATTATTATAACTAAAGAAATTACATTGGAAATGTTGATATGAAACCATTACTAAATCAAATGTAGTTATAAAATTATATACATGTGAAATTGATCACAAACTTTCACATGTAAATTTTATTTCAGATTATGAAATTATTAATGAATCAAATGAAAATATATTGTATTTGAATTTATGTCATATATAAAAATATTTCTAAAAATTAATATTGTGACATTTTCCAATAAACACATTATAGAATTAAATTAAGTGAGGAAATTAAAAAATTTCCAAAATAAAATGTGATTTAAATGATTATTTTTGAATATCTAGCTACTTATAAATCATAGGTGGTGCTTAATAGGTCTAGCTACTTATTGACAATCCTGTTTTTTTTTCAGTTTAATTGAACTAAAATCAATGATAATTCACCTTTGCAATTTTATAGAACTAAGATGTAACTCCCTAAATGGAGGTGGTGGTTTCAACTTTCAACTAATCTCTTATAACTACCATTCTTCACCATTGTATTAGTTCACACTTAAACATTTTAAAATTGTCACAAAGTTGAGATCACACATATTTAATTATTTCAACAAATCTTTCAAATTTTGCAACAATATGGATCTTCGTTAACATGAAACAACTTGTAACAACCACCAAGTTTCACAATCAAAGGCTTGATTAAACTCAATTCACCATACGATGTATTTTTACTATAAATCATTGAAGTCATTTTCAAGCCACATGTTCTACACACTTGGAAGACAAAATTATCAACTTCTCATTCTTGGAGAAGTGAATGTTGTGAGCTATTGACCATAATCACTCCACCTCAAACTTACATTCTAAAATAAGGGACATTTCACAACAACAAAATCATCTATTTGAATTTGAAAGTTGGAAGCACCAACACTTAATCCAATTTTTTTCATCGTGATATAAAGGGAGATGTTAAACACACCTCTATGGACTTTGTGGGTTTCGAGGCATGGTTCTACACAAGGTTCAATTTGTGGACTTCAATGTCAAAACTTGTCTTATCAAGTTTAAAACAAAAACAATTGTCCTCTATGTATTACCACTCCTTGCTATCTTTGAACTTGCAATTCAAAAGAAGGGCCACATTACTATTAGTAGTCTAGTTTCATTCACTTACATGTAACAATGTTCAAATTTATTTTAGCTAAAATTTACACTAACATTAGTCAAACTTTGTAGCACCATGCAAGTCATATCATAGACACTTGCAAACTTCATAGGGAGTTTATAACATCCTACAATATAATGGTAAAGGTGGTTGTTAAAAAAGGCAAGGATCGTTTTTGCTATGCCACTATTGTCATATGTTACATCAAGTGATTTGTCCACACCATAGTTTGATTCACCTCCTCATCAATTTGGTGTAACTTAGTTGAAAAGGTTTTGAAGCTCCATTAGTTACTTTTTCTTAAATCATTTTTACTTGCATGATGTTTGTGTGGGTGTTGTGATATATTATGCAAGATTTTATATTGTGATTGCTTCTTGTGAATGATTTTTAGGTCATTCTAGACAAAGGCATGTCTTTGCTTGATTGCTTAAACCAATCTTCAATTTAATTGTTGAACTAATGTTATTGCCGAAGTGAACTAGCATTGACAAGTGCACAGCTTAGGATGGATAGTTTGTGGATAGGAAATTTTTTTCCAAGGTATTCTTGTCCTATAGTTAACCATGGTAATTAACTATGTACTAAGCATCCACATGTATCTACCTAGCAAGTACCCACCAAGTGCCTTACCTACCTATTGACACAGGATACTAACCACATTATATGACATAATCTTCCAGTGATGAACACACACTTGGAATAACGACCAAAATGTCCATTGAGCATGAATTCTTTTTGAAATTGTTGAACCTCATCCCAGACCTTAATGTCATGGAATGTCCTTCCCCTTACCCATTATGTGGGCTGTGTCGCCCTAGCTTGCCCTAACAGGCTTGCCTAGCACCTTACCCAACATAAGGGGAAGGAGCTCGGCCATTCCACAGTACATTGCACTGTCATGTAGTTAGGGAATGTAAGTGCTTACTATCTAGGTAGCTAACTAGATAAAACATGCATTCACACTTGGTGTTAGGGACTCTAGTGTTGAGTTCCCTAACACCATGCAAGTCATTTAGGACGTACACCTACTAACCACAAACATTTTATGTGAAGTTAACATTCACTTAACATTAATTTATAGCCCATTTAACATTGGGTGCCAACTAGGATGCCACCTAGATTTTCATTTAACACTGACGTAACATCAAGTGTGAATGCATTTTGTGGCTACCAGGTAGGTAGACACTAGATACATTGTGAATGGGTTAGTAGTTCATACATAGCTAATCACCATGTGGTTAGCTATGGGGAATCGGGACATGAAATACAAACAAAATAGTGTTTCGATGTGCACACACACACCTTGCATCATGCAATGTACTCAGGTGAGTGCTGGCTCACTCTGACCCTCAGGATGCTCCCCGTTCTACACTCCTGGATGGGTCAGACGGCGTACCTTGGCGTAGTACTTCTTGTTCTACTCTTACAAGATGACGTACCTTATGATGTACCTTGTAATGGCGGAACTGGTTTTGGGGTTCAATTTCAGCACTTTTTTCAGGCTTTTTCCTTAGATATGACAGACGATAATATGCTCTCTCTCCACTTTAGGAGCGAGATCAAGGTCTGTAATTTTTGTGAATGGATGGACGACTGAGAATACGCTTGAAATGTGAATTTGGAACATGGGTTACACGATGGAACAATGCTGGAACAATTTGTACAAGAACTCGCCCTACCAGGCTTGTCGCATTCCTCGGTGGAACAAGCCCTATGGGCCTCGTTCCATAGTACATTATCTCACAATGGATCACATAACAACTATATGGCTTGCAAAAGGAAGTACATCATGACACTCGTAGTTTACCGTTCTTGTTGGCAACATTGAAAATTCCAATGATTTCTATCCCCTTCTTTGAATCTCAATTTTTGGGATCACATGATAATGAGATGTGCACTACGAAGTTTCAACTTTTATAACTTTACAAACGTACACACATTTGTAATAAGTACCCTTTATCCTTTAGGGGTGTGGGCTATCTGCAAGGGACTATTGAATACCTCACCCTAAGGTCAGTTTCGTCATTAAATAATCTTCAAAATAGTAGAGTTACCTGTAAAGTAACCCTGTCTTCACCCTGTCTTTGAGGCTCCTTTCACCCCCTATCCCCTCTTTCAGTGATATTCGCAAAGTAAAGGCATTTTATTAAATCTCAATATGAAATGCTCCAATTGAGTATGAAATGCTGAAACTCAGCATTTAATGCACCAGGTTCGAGACTAATTATGGTAGTTGTAGAGTTAGGAGCAGTGACAATATGTGTAGCAGTAGTGGAGGCGCTCAGGGAAAAGGTAAGACAGGATGAAACTCAGTTTACCACCAAAAATGATGGTTTTCTGAGTTTCATCCCCCGTTGAATGCTAATGTACTGTTTTGCAGGTTTTTTTTAATATCACCATGTGTATGACCAAACTCAGGGTTCTCGTGCTGTGTTTCACTTACTTTACGGATAACTCTAGTGAAGTGAAATAATGAAATGTGGGTACGTAGTCCATAAATAATAATAATAAGAAAGGTAGTTAAGAAAATATTTTAATGGTTAAATAGATAGGTACTAAGTATTACCTACTACCTACCATAGACACATCTTTTACCTACTTACATACATACATATCAACACACATACCTACCTACCTACTAATTAATTAAGAACCATGTATTATCTACTTACATATGGAATTAAGTTTTCATTATGAACGTCAATTATTATTTTATAACAATTTAATGTTCAAAATTCAAATTTAACACACTATGTTTATATATATGCAATTACAAAAAATTCATCATGTGAAGTGATGGTTGGATGTTTATAGACTTGTCATACGGTAAGGGAATTGAAGGTTCAAGTCTCATTTTTGACATCCTATGAATGTGACTAAAGTTAGGACAGCGACATGGTAAGGAAAAAAATACACTTGGGATGAAGGTTGGTGTAGGTCTGATTACCCATTGACAATCTTGCTTGGATTTTTTTTATGACTTTTCTTTGGCTTCTAGTTGCATTAGAATCAACAAAAATTCAGCATTGCAATTTTATAAAATAACAATAATATTAAAAATCCAAACACTATAATGGACCATTGAAAAATTTTAATTTAAAAAAATTATCACTATATAATTATTTTAATTTTAAATACATATTGCCATCTAAACTAACATGTTGGTCAAAACAAACATAATTGAAATCAATCACATGAGGATGACTAACTTACTAACAACTACCTATCATAATTGACTGGTCTTTTTTTATTAAGTCCACATATGTCCAATGTCCTTTTGACTAAAATTTCAATTAGAAAAGATAACAAAAATTACATGATTTGTTGTAGTGTATTAACCCCCAAAATGGAGGTGGTGGTTTCAACTTTCAACTAATCTTTTATAACTATCATTATTCCCCATTCTTGTATTAGTTTGCCATTGAGCATTTTAAAAATGTCACAATGTTAAGATCATAGATATTTAATTATTTCAACAAATCTTTTGCAACAGTTTGGATCTTCGTTAATATGGGGCATGAAAGCATAATCCAATATACACCACAAAAAAATTTAAAAATTGCGATCATATTTTTACACATAAATGCAAGAAAGTAAAATAAAATGTTTTTGCATATTATGGTAGGTCAAAACCCAAATAAGTCAAATTCCAAAGAAAATACACTTTTTAATTTAATAATAATGACATGGTTGAACTTCAACCATGGGACGCCTAAAAAAAGTACAAAGTGACAACAATTTGGAAAAACCTTTCCCTAAGTGTGCTTTCACCATAAGGGTGAACCATTTTTCACCAAAAAAAAGTGATGTATAAAAAGTATTGTGATACACAATAAGTTGAAATTTTAATGGCATCTTGTGACTATTCTAAACACAAGAAAAAACTTTAGAATTTGCATTACAACATTTTGGAATTCAAAGTTCATTTTGAATTAAAGTTAATCTTGATCCGAAGATTAAATGAAAAGGATTGGATAAAATCAATGTACATAGAGTATACCTATAACTTACATTTTTTTTACGGCCATAGGGCCTCATATTTGTAGTTCGTAAAACACTACCACATTAAAAAAACTGAAAAAATAATGCAAAGCTCACCCATAAAATCTGCTCCTTTTTCATATGGTAGTAATTTATTCTTAAAAAATAAAATTATGTATAGGACTTTGTTTCCATTATCCACATGGTTTCCCAAAAGCACTTTGGTTATTGTGTCTGAAAGTCACATCCCCCATAAAATTAAAAATTATTTTGCAAAGTTGGCCTTTGGATAAATAAATGATTTTCCTTAAGGTTGAAGGTAATAGATTATGTCAATTTCTTGACCACATTATATGATGATCATACACTTGGAATAATGACCAAAATGTCCATCAAACATAAATTCTTTTTGAATCATTGAACAATATCCTAGACTTTTAATGTCATTAAATGTCCTTCCCCTTGCCCATTATGTTGGGTGTGTTGCCTTAGTGTGCCCTAATAGACTTACCTAACACCTTACCTAGCATAAGGGGCAAGGGCTTGGCCATTCCACAATGCATTACATTGAATAAATGTTGGGTTTTGCAATTTCATTACCAATGTAAACAGAAGACAATCATACCAATGTTGGGTAGTTATTTTAAAATTTTCATATCTTGCAATTCAAGTTATGTATAACTTTGTATCACCATTGTTATAATAACCTTTGGATGAAAATAAAATTGAACTCCATGTCAAAATTATCTACCAATTACAAATATAATTTTTTTTCATTTTTAAAAATCTAGATAATATCATGTTTTTAAACAAAGTATCTTGTTATGAAATAACATACTAACAAAAGTTTGTATCCAAAACTAAGTATCTTTAGGCCTAAACATTAGATTACCAAACTATCCATAAAAATAGATGTCCTACATAGGTAACTATTAATGTTGGTTGGTTATAGGATTTTAAACCTATCCACAAGATATGAATTTTAAAAACTGAAAAATTCTTCTTAATATAAAGATATGCATTTGGATATCCCACCAAATGTTTTTTGTACTACAAGTTATGCATTCATAAAAATAATTCATTCATTATTGTCAGATATGTGTTTGTTGGTTCTCAAAATCATAATAACTTCAACAAGTTGAACATGTTGGTTCATGTGCAAATAAGAAACCAAAAAAACTAAAGTAACTTGTGGGGGGATTGAACCCTAGTTCTTTATAAAACTCTACCCATTGTAACACAAGCTACCTATAAAAACACAAAACAACATCCAAACAACCAACCAACCACCCCAACCCCATAAAATAAAACCCCAAGAAACAAAAAACCTTCAACAATTTGTTGAACTCTAAAAATGTCGAGTCCATAAATCACTAAACCTACCATATCAAACAAAAATACAAAGGTCATTTGGTTAATTGGATGAAAACAATAAAAAAAAAATTCTTTTAGTTTCATGTTTAGATGATTTACCTAATCCTTATTAACTTGCAACTCTTAAAAATATTCAACTTTTTCAATCAGATCATAATTATCTTGGTTAAACCAATTTCAACCTTCAAATAGTTTTTCAAGTCCGCATTGGTTGTGCAATTCAGTCATGAGTTAATAGGTCAATTATTGATGATAATGATAATATGGTCAAAATTTTGGACTTATAAACGACAACATTTTAGAGTTGTCAAAACACCAACAAATTAAACATTTTTTCAATCTCAATTAAAGACCTTGGAATCCCAAAAACTTATTTGGTAAAAAAACCAACATTTGGAAATTGACCTTTGTGGGTCTTCCACCAAGCAAGTAGATCTATACACATAGGTCTAGGAGGTATAGTTAACCTTCAAAATAGAGATAATTTTCCAGTAACCAATGCCCACAAAGATTTTTCCATGAATGCCCCAACACCAAACATGTTAGTTTCAACTTCCTGAAGAGGAAGTCCATCAACTAAAGCAACCACTTGTGCTTGGATATAAGGGTTTGACCTTTCAAAAACTGTCATTAAAAGTGGGATGATTTTTTTCGTATCATACTAAAATGCAAGGTGGATTGCATTCCCACACCCCACATAATTTTCCCGCAAGGATTTATAGAGGGGATCCAACATTAATGCCAACATTTTATGAACTTGGCAAGAATCAAATGCTCTAGTGAAAAAGGTCTGATCACCTTTAGCACCTCCTACTACATGTTTTTGCCCAACATTTAAAATTCAACATCAAACTGGTCACATGTTTCATTCCCATTAGCAAAGCAATATGGTTAAGATTCCATGATTCTAATTAGATGGATTATAGTCACCAAGGCATCAAATAACAACCAATGACCTTTGGATTGATTCAGCACACATGTAGACACCATTGGATTCAAACATGTAATGATAGTTCTAACGATGGCCCACACTTGGGCCTTCAAGATTCACTTTTACAAACTCAATGTTTTTTGCTTGCCATAACACAACAAAATTATTGTCTTGAACTCCAAAGTTTTTTCAAACATGATAACCTTACTAGCAAACCTTGTTTTGATGGGAGTTTTTAGCTTTTGAGATCTCAATTCATTATCCATGCATGCCCTCTCCCATTCCTACCTCTTTTTCCTTGATTTCTTTGTCCATGTGATTGTTTTCTACAATCTAGCGTAATAAGTTTTTACATTCACCAAAGTTTGTCCCATAGAAACCTTATCATCATTTGTTACATAGTGGTAAACTTTAGACATGACATGCCCAAAACAAAGTATTTTCATACACTTGCAAAATCTTCAAAGGTTTACAATCAACAATAGATCACAATGCCATACTAATCACAAACATTTTATGTTAAGTTAACATTCACTTAACATTAAGCTATAACCCATTAAACATTAGGTGCCACCTAGGATGCCACCTAGATTTTCATTTAACACTGACTTAACATCAAGTGTGAATGCATTTTGTGGCTACCAGGTAGGTAGACACTAGATACATGTGAATGGGTTAGTAGTTCGTACATAGCTAATCGCCATGTGGTTAGCAATGGGGAATTGGGACATGAAATACAAACAAATTAGTGTTTCGATGTGCACACACCTTGCATCATGCAATGTACTCTGGTGAGTGCTGGTTCACTCTGACCCTCAGGATGCTCCCATTCTATGCTCCTAAGTGGGACAGACGCTGTACCCTTGGCGTAGTACTTCTTGCTCCAATTTTACAAATGATCGTATGTTATGATGTACCTTATAATGGCGGAACTGGTTTTGGGGTCCAATTTCAGCACTTTTCTCAGGCTTTTTCCTTAGATATGGCAGACGATAATATGCTCTCTCCACTTTAGGAGCGAGATCAAGGTCTGTAATTTTTGTGAATGGATGGACGACTGAGAATACGCTTGAAATGTGAATTGGAACATGGGTTACATGATGGAACGATGCTGGAACAATTTGTACAAGAACTCGCCCTACCAGGCTTGTCGCATTCCTCGGTGGAACAAGCCCTACGCGGCCCATTCCATAGTACATTATCTTGTAATGGATCGGGTGTGAAAGGAAGCATATGAGACTAGTAGTTTTGCCAACATTGAAAATTCCAATGAATTCTATCCCCTTCTTTGAATCTCAATTTTTGGGATCATATATGATAATGAGATGTGTACTATGTAGTAATTTTCAACTTTTATAACTCTACAAACTTTTACACACTTTTTAAAAATAATAAGTACCCTATATCCTTTATCCTTTAGGGGTATGGGTGATTTGCAAGGGACTCTCGAATGCATTACTATTACCCTAAGGTCAGTTTCATCATTAAATAATCCTCAAAATAAATTTTTGAAATAAATTTTTGTGAAAATATGAAGTTGATATGTTGAAAAGCATCATAATTATCATAGGCTACACTCTGAATAATTTCACTACTACTCATGTTACAATATCATAATAAGATCATGGAAAATTCAATAATTTCAAAATTTACGAAAAATTTAATTTTTAAAAAAAAATCGTATTGTCAGTGCGGAAACTGACCTTAGGCTATGGTATTAGGAGTGTTTTGTGGGTACATAATTTACTCATACATAACCAGAGGTTATATCTCCCCTTATAACCAGCACCGGTCTGGTATCAACTTTTCAACATATCATCTCGGTTCTGGTTTTGGGCAGTTTAAAAAATAAATCGTGCTAGCCCGATCCTGGGAATGGATCTAAAAGTGATATTTGGCGGGTATGAAACAAATACATATTGGAAATGAAACTGGTTTCTAGCACCTTGGTTGCTTTTACACATGTTTGTCAAATAATTAACAAAATTTCAAGATTTCCATTTTGAAAAATTAAATATTCTTGAAAATTCAGTATTTCCCTTCACAACTTTTTGTTATCTGAAAAAATTCAAAATTCAAAAATTCCAGCATTTGTGAAAATAATATAATTAATGTCAAAGTTGCCAAGGTAGTAGGATAGTTAGGCTTGTTTGTTGTGCTTTATGTTTACCAAGTGTTTTCTAGTGATGGTGGGAGTTGCATTGAAACCATTATGGGCACATAGTTTGCTATTAGTTGTTGATATGTGATGTCAAGTTGTATTCTTAT
>Ga0209611_10012457_pt1 | contig 11956 bp, 7 predicted proteins | sample S1TSphgellanicum_3_FD_187693 | JGI IMG/M metagenome (GOLD analysis project Ga0209611, IMG submission 187693) | Host-associated microbial communities from peat moss isolated from Minnesota, USA - S1T2_Fc - Sphagnum magellanicum MG (SPAdes) (version 2) | ecosystem: Host-associated > Plants > Peat...
CACTTGGGAGTGTGAGGGTTCACTCCCTCACACTCTTTGCACTCCCGAGAGCATGTGATATGACTCCCGGGTCTACTTATAGGCCCGCAACCTTGCAACCCCCTTGCCTTGGTCACGAGCCAAGGCTAGGGTTGCGACACACAGAAAACCAATACAAGACTTTCCTTGCTTTTTCATGCCAAGTTTTATTGGTTTGAATTTGTTGTTGTGTGGGGTTTTCTAGGAGAAGAGGTTCTTTTTCATCACTAGTTATGAATTCCCAGTACCTTTTTCCCATTAAGAAATTCATAATCCTAAATTTTCACATTTGGAAATTGTTCTTGTTTAGTTTCTCAATTGTAATTTAAGAAAGACCATCCGCCATCTCTCAAGGCAACACTCAATGTCTTCTTGGGGTTTCACAAATGATTTTAATTCCTTCCTTGGGTTTTTAGGATTAAGATTAAGGTTTTCCTTCCTTAGGTTTCTAGGATTAGGGTTAGGGTTAGGGTTAGGGTTAAACAAGATGGACCTTACATATGTATGTATGTCTTGAGTATTATACAAAATTTTATACTATACATGGGTTTTATGTATATGTACATATTTTGTATAATATTTCATATGGTATTAAGTACATGATTACATACCACACTTTTGTATGAAGGTCTTGATAATGTATTTGCGCTTCCCAATTTTCAAACTCCTTCCTTCAAGTTATCCCAAGTTGTATTTGCTCCACTTCAAAATTTTGTTTTGATGTCTTTTCAAAACAAACTTCTGTCACAGTAATTTTGCAAAGCTACATCGTTCACATATGACCTTTGATCGATCTGAAATTTTGGTGAAACATGAATAACTATGTCTACTACCATCTTTCAAAATTTCAGCTCATTTAACTTCACAAAATGAGAGATTTTGTTGCTTTCTTGAAGTCACTTCAAACTGGGATTTGAACACAAAATAACTTACAATTCGTTCTTAGCAACTCCAAACTCCTTGATATTTTGAGAGACACATTAGATATATGTCTTCTATATCTGCTCAAAATTTTAGCTCTATCGATGATGATCACAAAGAGTTATCAATTTAAAAAAAAATTGACTTCAAAACTAAGACTGAAACTTTAGATGTTTGGATATCTTTCAATACAGATCCAAATGACATGAAATTTCTCTCACATATATACTTTTTTATGATCTATTAGATCCCAGAGCTACATATTCAAAAATGCTCAAACAAAAGAGATATGACCAAAAAACCAGATCTGGCAGAGAGTCTTCAATGGTTCATAACTCTCACAAAATATATCCTTTTGTTTTGAAAATTTTAAAATAGAAGCATCTTATAATCTTCTATAATCTCTCCAAGTTTCACTCCAAGATCTTTTCAAAGTAGATCTAGATCTAGATTTAAATATCTAACTTCCACAACCCTTGATATGTTGATCTCCTTTCACTTCTTTTCTTTTCTTTTCTTTCTCTTCACATTCTTTCCTTTCCCCGTTTCTCTTTTGCATTTGACAAACTCTTATGATATTACTAAAGACTCTTAAGCTCTAGTTCTAGAGACTTCCTAGCTCTAGATCTTTTTCAACTTTCTCATTCAACAACCTAAGCTCTAATACCATGTTAACAAATAAGAGATCTACTCAAGTGCAAACATAAATCTTTATTGAAAGGATATTGCAACAAGATGCTCACAACACGAAACATAACATTAAGAACACTTCAAGGTTCTTGTCACATGAAATACACAAACTTGTGCAATGAAGAAAAGAGAACCAAACCATCAACACCAAAGTATTTAATTAAAAGACCAAACCACAAATAACCAAACTAATATAAGTAAAGAAAGTAATTCAACCTTGTGAAAGTACCTAATTACTTTCCTATTCCAGTAATAATGAAACCTAACTAATTGAGCTTGAATTTTCAACAATTATGTGGTAACTACAATGTTCCATTTCAAGTTTCACCAAAAAAGTCATAGTTCAATGTCAACAAAAAGAAATTAATGTTTAATGTTTCCAACCCATGAAATGAAGTGTCAAACATTACAAAATCACACTCACTATGATTAAAAGCATGTCAAACTATAGCTTTCACATATTTTCAATTCCACAATGTCCAAGTGCCTACCATATCTCTCACTACAACCTATCATCAACTTCATGCAAATATATAAGTGGAATATCAAGCACACAAACAATTGCAACATCCACCTTGAAGCAAAAATTAGGAATAAGTGAACCATGAAATTTGTCCACCACTCACTGGGCGTTATTTTGCCAGATGCCATCTTTTGCTTAGGGTTTTTTGGATTCACCAATAACACAAATTGTCCCATATGAAACTACAATCCACCCAACAATTCACCACATTAAGATCAAGGTTGTGATTACAAAATAATTAACATTTTTTGTATAATGATTAATGTTATATACCATCAAAACATACCACATTGGAAAGAAAGATTGAAACCAATAGTAAGGAATTAGGGAGGCAAGCTTGATTTGAAATTCTTTTCTCCTTGTTGCCTCTTGTAGGTGTAACCATTCTACTTCATAGTTCCTTCCCAACCATCACATACTATAACCAATTCCACAACATGTTCACATTAATTAAAAGCCAACAAATACTTGATATGCATAAATAAATAAACAAATACCTACAACACACCAAAGTAACCATCTTATTTTATCCACACCTTCACCACTCTAACCATCATCCACATTCATTTTTGAAGGATTTCTGCTTGAACAACTTTTTCATTGGTGATGTTCTTGCTACAAAACAACCTAATCGATACCCTCCACACTTTGAGGATGTGGAGTTGATTGCTTTGGTGGAGTCTCTTTCACCATCTTTTTTGATGGTGTTACAATACTCTTTTCGAATTGTGTTCAATCCACGCACTCAAAATCAATCTTTCCCAAGGAAAATGACTGAAATTTTTCATTGCCACTACCTACCACAAAGTCTTCCCTTCAGTCCACATCATTCAACCCTGATGTATCATTTAAAAGATTATGAGGAGATCATTATTGTTGCTATTTAGAGGCATATTTTGGTTCCATATGAACCAAGTTACAATGGTCCTTATGCCCTCCTAAAAACTTAGAAAATATCAACTTAATGTCATTAATGGCTTGAGTCTAACCATGTTGGCAACCAACATGGATGCAATCTTGGCATCCAATTCATTTTTTTTTGTTTCCATGGTTATCATTTGACTTAACATTTTTCCAGATACATTTTATTTCAAATAATCAATAGCACAATATTAAATCACATCATTGTACACCTTCATCAAATTGATGTACTTATATTATGATAAATATTTGCATTCACAAGGAAAAAAAGATCAATTTTCTTACAAAATCCAACAAACAAAGAAGTTTTGACCTATTTAAACTAAGAGAAGTTCTAACAAATCTGAAAAAGAGAGAAGTTTTAAAAGAGTTGAAAAAAAATCAATTTTGACAAATCTAAAAAAAACATTTCCACATGTGATGAAGCAGAATTGATTATATATTACTTCAAAATTTCAACAATTCAACTTCCATTTCAAAATATTCTTAACGAACATACATGAATACCATGAGCAATAACTTTTGGTGAATGTTAACTTGCCCCATTTCCATTAAGTAAATAAATCAGAAAACAAATGATTGGTAATATGAACTTGATCACAAGGTTGCAGTCTTTTACTTGAAATTCCTTAGCAATTTTTATCAAACCATATTTGTGTTGCCTTTTCTTCTTTTACAACAAGAGATGGAAGTTAAAGTCAATGGACAAAGGCAAGATTCCCAATAAACAAACAAGTGAAAATCAAAAAAATTATGGGGAAAGGTTTGAAATCGATTAACTATCAGCCTTGTTTTTTTCCCTACTCTTCCCAATCACCCCACATTGCCCATATTTTTCATTTTGCTTGTGGCATTACTCATTTGTTCTACCTTCTTTTCAGTCTCAAGTTTGGACCAATAAACCTTTAACCTTTCCTAATGAGCATGTTCAATATTGATGGCAAATTGACACCAAATGTCACACCAAACACTTTGGAATCAATGATTGAATACACATTAATCTCAAACATACTAGATAGAATCTGCAAATGACAAAAAAACCTTTTTTGGCAGCTACTTATAAGGTTTCAAGAGTTTGAGCTTGTTGGGTTGTGCCCTAGTGTGAACATAAGTAATGCTAATTGGAATATCCAAGAGATGATACTAGACTAGACCCCCTCTAGCATTTGTTTGAAATCAAAACATGGGGAACGGAATGGAAAAGGGTACTTGATGGGCTAATGCAAAGATAGACAAAGAAAGTCTTACATTGCTCAAATAAATTATAAACATTTATAAGGAAAATATGGAAGATTAAAATTTGGTGATGTTTACACATGCCATGGATTTTTTCAAAAAGTATGGGAGTTTGAAAAAATTAATTCTTTTCACAAGCTTATTAAACAATTTATCAACAAAAGATTTGGTAACCCTTGGCAACTCGCTATCAACAAAATTCATGAAACCCAAAAGACGACAAGTGCATGTTAAACAAATGTGCATTGAATGTTAAGGGAAACAATCACTGACAACATAAGATTAGAGTAGTACATGGTTTTCATACGCAAATACATCATTTTGTGGTTGTTGACACATGTAACTGTTATGCCATTAAAATTTGTTGGGGCATATGCTACTATTCTAAACTCATCACTACCAACCAACTGCTCCAATGAAAACTAATGGTTATTATGGTAGATTTAAATGAAGCATTGGAGTGGACAACTACAAATATGTCATTAATTCAACATGTTCCCAAAGTGGGTTATGATTTGCATTTGGTGTCGTTTTATTTTCAAGTTGAAGGGTTCAATCAAAGAAACCTAAGATAAAGATTTTTTGTTTGCAAAATGTTGCGGTATTCATATCCACGGCATTCTTGTTGAACACCATTAAATTTGGATTTGTACCCATTTGTAGCAAAAGGAGAGTTGAAAAGTGTAGATGCAAAGTTCAAGGTTGGATACTAAGCATCTACTAACCACTTGCAAGACTACAAGATATATGGGACAATAATCAAAATGTCTATGCCATATTTTTTGAACAACTTGCCACAACCACTTGGAGACAATCCATGGCCAACATATCCAACAAATAAAAATTTTAAAACAAGATTTCATTGACAATGTGATTACCTATTGGGATTCTAAATGCCCAAAAAATAAGCGACTCAATTTTAGAAAAGAAATGGCCAAGAAACAAATCAAATACAGAAGATGATCCATATGAAGCACCAACATTTGCATATAGCAAGGAAATGGACTAGCTAGTGGAGGCCAATACAATTACCAACAAGGTGGAGGAGGAGAATTCCATAGCATGTGCAGATGCAGAAATGACGGAGTCGAATGACAAAGATGAAAGCATGATGCCAAAGACAATAATCCCAAAAGATGCCTAGATAGATGAAGAAGAGGAAGGCACAAAATCGTCAATACCAAGGACATTAACGAATTACAATGATGTGAGCAGCTCTACTTTCTATTTCCACCACAAAGAAAGATGATATCGATGATAATTAGAAGAAGAAGCAGCATAACGCATATAAAAATTTATAAACCAAAAGGAAAAGTGATGATAAACTTCGTGTGGATTCAAAAGCTAAGGCTTGAAACATCATAGAATGTGTATGCAATATGACGTGTAGATTTTGGGTGCACCCATTTAATAGATAGGTTGATTTGAACGCCAATCATCTACTTGTTGGGTTTCTTATCAAAATATGAATGTTGGGTGACTAATTTAATCATGCTTCCATATCATTTTGTTTTTTGGCTTAGCACTTGCGTTGTTTGTTTCAAGAGGTTTCATATCAATATGAATTGTAAAAAAAATCCATATGACCTATTTTTCAAATACAATTTGTTTGAAAAATATACAAGTAATTAGCTTCAATTCCTTTCAATTTAAATCCCAAAAATTGAGTTCAAAATTTATGCAAGAATTGACTAAAACAAAACATGGAAATTTGAAAGTAAATTAACATTTTAACATAAAATTCATTTTGAGACACAAATGTTTTTAACTAATTTGTTGTCACCTAAAAAACTTCAAGACGGTTTTGATAAATATTTATAAAAAAATCATAAAGAAATTTCTTTGTTAATGATTAATTTGTTTGAGTTGTTCTACATAATGAAAATTTATTATTGCCTTAGGGTAGTAGTGATGTTGAATTTATTAATAAATTTGGGTGAATTTGAAACCCATCAAAGGCCCCGAGCATTTCTATCCTTGACTCCTAGTGTAAAGGGAGACATTAACTAACATGCTTGGAAATTACAATGGGTGTTAATCGTATATTTTCGGCATTGAGAATAAGGAAAAAGTGTGGGATAAAAATAGAAACACATGATGAACAATATTGGCCACTATGTAGTAGGGAGTTCTTGCAATCTTTTCAACCAAATTTTGAGAAAATTGCAAGGCCAAACTTTGGATTCTTTCAAATTTTCATTGTAGGCCAAATTAAACCCCAACACCCACTGTTGCTACATTTACTAATATCTATATCCCAATGTTCCAACACTTATTAATAAATTTGAGGGTACAATCACGATTGGGGTACTATAATAAGAACCATGAAGTACACATGACTATCTTGTGTCCTGAGTCCTAAGCCATGAGGACAAATCATGTTTTGAGATGTGAAATAATGAAAGGATGCCATGTATGTTTAGTCATTCAACCAAAAATTGTTGCAAAATTTGAAAACAATTAATTAAACAAAATTTGGATGTCATGTTGAAGCATAAACCATAAAGGAATGTAGGATTCCAAGACATTTCCAGAATGACAATATTTCATTTGGAGTGCCAAAGTAAAAACATTTTAAAATGTCCTTTTTTTTAGATCCACATCTCCTATACTTCCCCCTAAACCTTTGAAATGTAAAATATTTATTAATATAATTAATATAATTTTCCTTCTTAATGTAGCCCTTTTGATGAAGAAAATTCAAGGTTCTAGTATTAATTCCAAAAATTCTGGTTTTTTATATTACCAAAATTTTATGCCATCATGTAGAACATACTTTATTTTATTTGTGGTTAAAATATGAATCAATTTGAACAAATATTGTTATTCTTATTGATCCCTTTTCAATAAAATTGATAATGGGACAACGTTCATGAAATGTGTTCTAGGGCATTTAAGGACATGTTTAAATCATCCAAATCACAAAAAATCACAACCATTTCAATCACAAAGAATGTGAGTATTAAATGAAAAAATAAATTCACCAAAATAAATGAATCAATAAACATAGTGGTCATTCATAGTAATGTCTTGTGAGTGATTTTGAGGTGAGACATTCCTTTTGTGTACCCAAACTGTGATTATGCCCTAGGGTGAATTTGAAACCCATCAAAGCTCAAAGTTGGCCGAGAGAATTTCTATATCTCAATCCTTTACTCTCGACACCAAGAGTAGGGAAAAAGAATGTGATAAAAACATAGACACATAATGATCAACAATGGCTACTTACAATCTTTTAAATCATTAATTGTAAGGCCAAATTTTGGATTTGTGAATTATGTATGCTATGAAACATTCATTATTTTGTAAATAAACTCTAGGAGCCACTATTGTTGCATATACTCAAATCCTAACATCAAAATTCTAGTAATCATTAAACATTTACACCATATTGCCACCCAAAAAGCTTAATGTTGACCATCAAAATCATGACTCCTTCTAAAAGTGGGACACTCATTAACCTACTTGGGCATTTCAATGACTTTCGATCCTCTACTTTTGGCACTGAAAATAACAAAATGTTGGGAAAAAATAGAGATAGAGATTGGAGAAAAATGTAAAACCATAAACATCGATGGTATGCTTTCAAACATTCAACTTAACTTTTGGATTTTTTCAATTTCTTAGCATAACGCAATTGTCCCATAAGCATTCTTCGGAATCTATTATAGTTGTTGACACATATATTTGGTAGGGCCAAATGCATTAAACAAAGATTCATGTTGTAGTATAAAAAATGGAAGATATTTCTAGTGGAAAGTATATGAAGGAAAGCAAAAAATTCACATGAAAATGGCAGTGATGAGAAAAGGGAAAGAAAAACAAAAATGCCATATAAGGAAGTGTAACAAAAGAATTAGAATGAGAAAAAAACATCTTTATTAAAGTTCTCCACCCAACCTAAGGACCACACAAAGGCTCATGATGGAGTGGTACACCTTCAAGTTCAACATAGAGACAACCTTTTCATTTTTGAGCCTCATTGTTTTTGAATGTTTTCACAATAGGATCATACAAAAGAGGATTCCTAACCCTAGGCGGTGAAATGTAGGAAGCAAAAAGTTGGGCTTGAGCCTCAACATACAAAGGCAATATAAAGTCCCTTGTGGGACTAGAGTTGAAATCCTCTATTGCAAAAAAGGGTAGCATTTTGGAGATACCTTTGCATTTTGAAACAAGGAGAACATAAAGGACTTTAAGGAAGTAAAATACAAGAGCAAGAAATAACAATAGAAAATAGCAGAGGCAAATTTATTCACAATCCAAGATTCTCTTGGGCCGCCTCTCCACTAAGGAATTTTCATCATTAATGTTAACAACTAGGTGGGTTGCCTCAAGGATAGGAATAGTAACTAGGGGCTCAAGAACTTCGGTGAAGACGTCCATGTCTAACTCCAGAGCTAAAACATGATGGCGAAGGGCGTGGCATGCCTTGATCAAAGGAATGAGAATGAAAACCAAGACTAAAGAATAGACAAACAAAGAAAAAGCTAAAGAGAGGGGAGGAAACAAACCTGTGGAAGCAGACAAGTCAACAACAAAAGACCCTACTCTAGAACACACCTCAATGAAGGCCTAGAGGGTGAATGGATGGAACTCCTTGGCCACTCAAAATGGCTTTCCAATCTTGGACATAGACATGGAAGACATGTCCATCCAATTATAAAGGACATCCTTTTCGGGAACATTAATACCTTTCTGCATGAAGTCCTTAGAAGGAAGGGAGAAACAAAACAAGCTTATTTAGAAGGAACCGATATCAGGAGCCCTAACCAGAAAAGTCACTTGACCAAGAGGGTTTGCAACATTCCAAAGACAAATTTGAGAAATGGAAGCTGGGAAATGAATATGAAAAAGGAAGATAAAATATGGGAGCCCGTACCTTCAAAGATTAGGGGTCCTCTAAGCTTGCAAGTGGGAAAGAATTGACAATTTCCCACTTCATGTAATTATGAAAACTATAGCTTTCCAAATAAAACCTAATCTCCTTGAAAATTCGAGGATCATTTAGGTGGAAAAGAAGCACAGCCCCATCAACAATTAAGAATTTTTTCATGAAATCAAAAATGGATATTATCCAATCTTCACCTTGCTTGTTCTAAAGGGAAATCTCTAAGGAGTTAGTAGAGACCAAAGGAACAAGAACATTCCTTGAAGTGTCAGCAAAAACAAGGTTCACCTTGTCCTCATGATTAACCTGCACACCAGTGGGAAAATGTATGAATCAATAAACAGTTGGAAATGGAAATTATCAAAGAAAGTTAAAAGGCATTGAAATGGACAGACCTCATGATAGAACATAGAGATCTTTTTAAAAGCATGTGGCCATTTCGTAGAATCAACCCCCTCCCTCACAACACTTAGCCATGACAATGGTAATGTAGTACAATGCCATCCAGGGGGTTTGTAAGATGGTAGTACAAGGGGAGTTGGGCGAATAGGCGTGAAGTGAGGTGGGCTCATGCTCTTGAATTCGGGCTCAACATTCCAAGTGGAGAAGAAAAGGGGACATTAGGGTGAAGTGGCTTGGAGTTAGTAATTTGCTTCATAGCATTTAGATCAATAGTTAAAGCTAAAGTTGCATCCAAATGAACCTCCCTACTAGATTATGCCTATTAATTAGCTTTGGCCTCCTCACTTTACTTTCTTTTTCCCAAAATAGGCCCCTTCTTCTTCCCTTCTTACATTTGAGTGTTTGTAGAAGTTTACAAGATTTCTTAGAATTTCAATTAGTTTTTCTCATGTAATTAGAACTTTGAAGCTAGAGTGTTCTCCTTCGGGTAATCAAGATACCACCCATAGTTGACAAGGTGCGAGGAGCTCCAATCCTTGAGAAGCTCCTTATGAAACATGGTGTTGTCCACTTTAGGATCACGCCAGATCCCAAAGAGGGGGGGGGAGTTGGTCAATGGCTCCCATCAGAAAGAGGACATGGTAGAAATACCTGCAAGAAACAAAATGATTTTAATTGTTCATGCTTTATTCTCAACACTGAGAGTAGGGGAATAGTGGCTATAATAAAAGAAGGAAGCGAATGACAAACTTGTAAAACATTCATTTGAAGGCCTCCTTCCCTCCTGTCTATTACTCCCAGGATTTGCTTCTACACATTTTGTCCCTTGGCTTGAACTCACTAAAGAAATAGATCTCCTAGATAAATTGCTGCCATTCTTGAATGTAAAATGCAAGCGAGACAACCTTTGGAAGATTTTGCATAGTCAAGCCAAGATTTGTGATTATAGTGGCATAAAGTTTTAAAGGCTCGACCTCCAACTACATTAAACAATTAAAGGATTAAGAACTAATGAAAAACCTACAAGAAAATAGACAAGAGAGAGGAAGAAACCATATTTGGTGCCAAAAAGTGGCCTTGTGGAGCCACTTGTCAAATTGTTGGTCAAAGAATCTTTGCTTTGGGAATTTCTTTGCCTCCCTGAACATATTGGACTCATTCCACATCTTGAGCCAAGAAAGTTTCTATTGTGGAATCACATAGGAGTATGCCAACATTTAAAGCTTCTCGATGAGCATTTCTAACTTTGAATTCATGTCATAATGAACCTAAATCTCCTTGAGGGAGTATGGACCTAGAGTTGGGTCACAAATCAGAAGGTGCTTGCAGAACGCTAAATAATCCTCCTTTTGGACTAGCTCCATGGCCTTTTCTTTGTGCTCTTGAAGCATGGTTGTGGACCTTTCTATGGGGTTAGGAACATCCTCATAATAGAGCTTTGCTGCCACATTGGTTGTTAAAAAGATGTCTTGCTGCAAGCAAAAGAATAGGAACAAAACAAGTTAGACAAACTCTAAAAGAACAAGAAGATGAGATGAGGGGACTCTTACATAAAAGATGGGGAAAAGAAGATTATTAACCTTATACATGTCAAAAAAAGCCTTTGATGTGAGGGAATGCCAAGTCTTATGAGATTTTCTTTAGCATTTCTTGAAAACATTTGCTTGGAAAACATTTTGGAATTGCTCCAGAGTAATGTTGCTAATGGATTGGATGTGGAAAAATTCATGTACGAGGCTTGGCCACACATGATCAAACTCCACAGACCTAGGAACAAGGAAGGAATTAAGTAGATGGAATCAAAAACATCAAAGCTATGGAAAAAACATAGCATTAGGGAAAAAACCCCATTTTTCAACTATGTTTTCAACTACTTCTCAACTATCATTTATAGTTAAAACATCACTTTCAACTACAAAATGTTTTTTGCAACTCAAAAATGATGTTGTCAACTAATTTCCAAAATAGTCAACAACATTGAATCAACTTTACAACATAGTTGAAAACAATGTACACGTGTCAATTTGTGGGTTAATGTTGAAGTGACAATATTTTAGTTGAAAATGAAATACATTTTAGTTGACGTAACATTTCAACTATAAAGTGCTAACTAGACCTAATTAACTCCATACTGACAAGTCAACTGATGAACTTCATCCACTTACATGTCATGTCATTTGGGGGTATGGAATTGGAATTATGATTATCTTTCAATTATATTACAACTTTCTTTCTTTCTTTCTTTTAATTTAACGTCAATACTCGGACCAGAGAGATCCATTTGACGACAATTACAAAGTTGACTTGATCAAAACACTCCTGTTGTCTAGGCAAGAAACTAAGTACAAAGCTAC
>Ga0209611_10012460_pt1 | contig 11954 bp, 9 predicted proteins | sample S1TSphgellanicum_3_FD_187693 | JGI IMG/M metagenome (GOLD analysis project Ga0209611, IMG submission 187693) | Host-associated microbial communities from peat moss isolated from Minnesota, USA - S1T2_Fc - Sphagnum magellanicum MG (SPAdes) (version 2) | ecosystem: Host-associated > Plants > Peat...
CTAAACCCATGATAAAAACTAACTTAGATGCCTTTATCCAAGCCATAGAAGGCATAAAAACAATTACCGATCCTGCCCAAATAGCCAAACTATCCCAAGACTACCATACCTTCAGCCCAGTGCTAGTGCCAAAATTAGCTGGGAAAGTGGGGGACATAGTGGTGCGTCCTGACAATGAACAGGAAGTGATTAAAGTAGCCGCAGCCTGTGCCAAACACCGGATACCCGTGACTGTGCGGGGAGCGGGGACAGGGAACTATGGACAATGTGTCCCCTTGCACGGTGGTGTCATTTTAGATATGACCCAAATGCAAGAGGTTCTCTGGGTACAACCAGGGGTAGCACGGGTAGAAGCCGGAGCAAAATTGGCAAACATAGATAAAAAAGCACGGGAAGCAGGTTGGGAAATCCGGTTGGCACCATCCACCTACCGTACAGCTACCATTGGTGGGTTTATAGCTGGTGGCAGCGGTGGAATTGGCTCAATCGAGTATGGGTTTTTAGCTGATCGCGGCAACATTTTAGCCCTGCGGGTAGTGACATTGGAAGATGAACCCCAGGTCATTGAATTAAGGGGTGATGATGTGCAAAAAGTCAACCATGCCTGGGGAATTAACGGGATTATTACGGAAGTGGAAATCCCCTTAGGACCAGCCTACCCTTGGGCAGAGGTCATTGTTACCTTCAACGACTTCATGACGGCGGCAAAATTTGGACAAGCCTTGGGTGTTGCTGATGGCATGATCAAGAAGATGATTGCCATCTTTGCCTCCCCTATCCCCCAATACTTCCTAGGGTTGCAACCCTATCTCCCCCAGGGAACACATGCTGCACTGTTGATGGTTGCTGAACCCAGTTTAGAACTGCTACCGGGGTTGGTGCAGGAATATCACGGACAGATTACCTATCAGCAGACAGGTAAGGGGATCAATCTAGGAGAGTATACCTGGAATCACACCACCCTCCATGCTCGCACAGTGGATACCTCTATCACCTACCTCCAAAGTCTCTTCCCCCCTGATCCTAATCTGCAACTCCTAGGAGATATGTATCATTACTTCGGGGACGAGGTGATAATGCACGTTGAATTTATTCGGACCCAGGGCAGAGTTACTGCCGCTGGTTTGCAATTGGTACGCTACACCACAGAGGAAAGACTGAATGAAATTATCTCCTACCTGGAAGGGCAGGGGGTGTTTATTGCCAACCCGCACAGCTACATCATTGAAGATGGAGGTAGGAAAGTAATTGATCCAGAGCAGTTAAAATTTAAGGAGATGGTTGACCCCTATGGATTAATGAATCCTGGTAAGAGTAGGGTACTAGGTGCGGGAAATTAATTTTTTTGTCCAAATTCTCATCCAGTAATAATATACTAAAAACGGCTGATTGCTGGATTTTTGTCCAAGCAAAAAAATTTTTCCCTGTTAACCTCTTATACCATTTCACTTTAAGTTTGATACCTTTAGGGAGGCAGGGAGCAAGGCAACAAAGGGGTTGGACTCTATCAAGATTTTCAGGAAATAGTATTAGCGGTTGTAAAAGTAAAGTTACAACCCGTCTTCAGTATAGTTGTGCCAAAATAAGAGGTTGAAAAAATTTCAGTAAAATTGGCAAAGATATTAATACATAAGCATTTAGCCTAAAATTCAATATGATGATGGAAATTGATGGCTCCTACGGGGAGGGAGGTGGACAAATTCTCCGCACCTCCCTGAGTCTAGCTGCCATCACGGGGCAGCCAATCCGCATTGTCGGCATTCGGGCTAGACGCAACCCACCAGGATTAGCACCCCAACATTTAACTGCCGTGCGGGCTGCCGCCACAATCTGCCAAGCCCAACTCCGGGGTGATGCCTTAGGTTCCATGATGCTGGAGTTTGTTCCCGGTAGTACTGTACAAGCAGGATTTTACACCTTTGATGTGAAGGAAGCACAGCCGATGGGATCTGCTGGGGCAATTACGCTGATTTTAGAAACAGTTCTATTGCCCTTGGCCTTGGCAAGTGGGGACTCTCAGGTAACGCTGCGGGGTGGAACTCATGTCAGTTACAGCCCCAGTATGTCCTATATTGAACAGGTCTATCTCCCCATGTTGCAGCGGATGGGGGTTGATGCCAGGGTTAAATTAGGGGCTTGGGGTTGGTATCCCCAAGGTGGGGGAGAAGTGCAGCTACAAATCCGGGGTGGTTGTCAACTAGATGGTATAGATTTACGGGCACGAGGAGACCTGCAACAAGTCCGGGGACTAGCAGTGGTTACAGAATTACCTGCCCATATCCCCCAGCGGATGGTGAATCGGGCCCAGAATCTTTTGAAGGAAGCGGGAATCAGGCATAGTATACAGGCGCTGCGAGAAAAAGGTGTTGCCCCTGGGGCAGGTATTTTTCTGACGGCCGAGTATAAAAATAGTGTAGCGGCCTTTGCTGGGTTGGGGAAACTGCGGCTAGCGGCGGAAAAAGTTGCAGACATAGCCTGTGAGCAGTTGTTGAGGTTCCACTACCATGGTGCCCCTGTGGATGAATTTCTGGGGGATCAGTTGTTGTTACCTGCCGCTGTGGCATCCCAGTCAAGCCAATATTGGGTAGCAGAGGTGACAACCCATCTCACAACCAATGCCACAATAATTGAGCAGTTTGGTTTGGCTCGGGTAAAGGTGGATGAGGGGATGGTAGTGGTAGTGCCAACCCCCCAGTCCCCTCTACTAGGGCACAACTAACACTGGACAGGGAGAAAGGTTAATCACTCGTGTGGTGACGCTATCGCTTGCACCCTCGTCTGTCAAGCCTAAGCCTCGACAGCCCATGATGATTAGATCTGCCTCAATCTCATCTGCAACGTCGCAGATCGTAAAGGCTGGTTTCCCTTGCCTTTCCACGACCTCAGCTTTAATTCCCTGCTGGGAAAATAAAAGTTGGGCATTTTCCAGCAGTTTGGCAACTACCTCTGGTGACAGCATGGGATCGCCTGTGGTTTCATCTGGAGTAGGTTCTTCTACAACGGACAGTAGTACCAAGCGGCTACCATACTGTTGGACGATGTTGGCAACCACATCGGCAGCTTCCCGCGCTTCCCGACTTTGATCGATAGGAAATAGAACTGTCTTAAACATCTCTCACCTCCGCACCCCTGACTCCGGTAAAATCCGGATGGTTCTACTTTCAAAACAATAACAAAAAGGTAATCAGGAGAGTTTGGCTGTGTCCAAAAAAACGTTAGCAAGTTTGTCTGCGGCGGATATATCTGGTAAACGCGCTTTAGTACGGGTAGATTTTAATGTACCTGTAGATGACCAAGGTAACATTACAGATGATACTCGGATTCGTGCTGCCCTGCCAACCATCCAAGATTTGACGCAAAAGGGGGCTAAGGTAATTTTAACAAGTCATTTTGGTCGTCCTAAGGGTGTGGATGATAAGCTGCGCCTTACTCCCGTTGCCAAGCGTCTCTCTGAGTTACTGGGGCAAGAAGTTGTGAAGACTGATGACTCCATCGGTGATGATGTGGCTGCTAAAGTTGCAGCCTTGGCAAATGGCCAGGTACTGTTACTGGAGAATGTCCGCTTCTACAAGGAAGAGGAAAAAAATGATCCAGAATTTGCGAAAAAATTGGCGGCAAACGCGGATTTTTACGTAAATGATGCCTTTGGTACAGCCCACCGTGCCCACGCTTCCACTGAAGGTGTGACTCACTACCTCAAACCCTCCGTTGCTGGATACTTGATTGAGAAGGAGTTGCAATATCTACAAAGCGCCATTGAAAGTCCCCAACGTCCTTTGGCTGCTATTATTGGTGGTTCCAAGGTTTCCAGCAAAATTGGGGTAATTGAAACTCTGTTGGATAAGTGCGACAAATTGATCATCGGTGGGGGGATGATTTTCACCTTCTACAAGGCCCGGGGTTTGAGTGTCGGTAAGTCTTTGGTGGAGGATGACAAACTGGAACTGGCTAAGACTTTGGAAGCCAAGGCCAAGGAAAGAGGTGTCACCCTACTCCTACCCACAGACGTGGTAGTTGCAGATAAGTTTGCACCCGATGCCAATGCCACAACTGTAAGTATTGAAAACATCCCCAGTGATGGAATGGGTTTGGATATTGGTCCTGACTCAGTGAAGGTGTTCCAAGCAGCCCTAGCAGATACCAAAACGGTAATTTGGAACGGACCTATGGGTGTGTTTGAGTTTGATCAGTTTGCTGTGGGGACAGAGGCGATCGCCCGGACTCTAGCTGATCTGAGCAAAACTGGCACTACCACAATTATTGGTGGTGGTGACTCGGTGGCTGCGGTGGAAAAGGTGGGTTTAGCTGAGCAAATGAGCCATATTTCCACTGGTGGGGGTGCTAGTTTGGAGTTACTTGAAGGTAAGGTGTTACCTGGAATTGCGGCTTTAGATGATGCCTAATTCCCTCATAGAAACACTCGGTAAGCGGGAAACTCAGCGGCTTCAGCCCTGAGAGGGAAGCGACTCGGTGACTTTAGTCACCGAGGTTTTCCTATCGGTGATGAGGATCTTCAATATAAAGATAATTGTTTTATTTTCCAATATTTCATGACAAAATTTCTGTCTATTAACTTAACTAAGTCTTGATATTATCTCATCTTTTGTCCTGATAAATTTTCTCTAATCATCTTAGTTTATTGTTGATTTTTTTATTAGCGATCGCTTAGCTTCTAGAGCGCCGGTCAAGTAGAGAGTATTGACAAATTCACTAGACTATCGTGTAGGGAAAAGCGTGAGTTTTAAGTGTAATTTACAACATACACTCAAGTGATACCTCTATAAGTATTGAAACATTTGTTAACGTATTTTATACTAACTTGTCTATTACATAAATTATATCTTTCTTTTGTCAACTACTTTTACTCGAACGATGCTCTATAGTGGGGTTTTAGCCCTCTAAGCATAGAGTCTATAGAATCACAGTAACTGCCGATCTCTCAGGGCAATAACCGTCCTAAATTGTCCCGCTTTACACTGCTACCCATCTAAAATTCGGTCCCCACTCAGTTAATTATTTGTTTTTTATTATACTAATAACCGTAAAACTACTATGATTAAGTTCATTTCAAAAATCAGATAGGATTCCTATATGTTAAAAAAATTTAGCCTTGAGGAAGGAAGGGAGATTTTGGTTAGCGTTAAATCAGATCAAGATAAGTTTTTAAAGTTTCTGGTTATAGCATAAAAAACTTTTGCAAGAGGTCTTATGTAGGAATCATATTTGATTTTTGAAAAAAACTCCGTACACTTCTACTCCTCTTTTCTGTTGAGAGTTAAGAATTCCCTGTTAAGGGTCCACACAAACATTTGCCATGTATCAACCTGTATTTACAGATGCCGTGTTTTCCACAAATAGCTAGAAATCAAATTTGTCAAAATATGGGCAACAATTGGCACTAATAAATTCCCACTGAGTAAGGCACTATACCCTAAAGTCAGTCCAATAATGCTTGCCCAAATTACGTAGGGCCACTGCTGGGAGCCACTGAGGTGTAAGACACCAAAGCAAAGACTTGATACAATCACCGCTATATGGTCTCCGCCTAAAGCTGGCAGCATGACACCCCGAAATAATAATTCCTCACTTAACCCTGGGAGTAATCCTAGCCAAATCAAATCAGGCAGTACTAGAGGTTTAAGTACCAATTCCAGGTAATGATCTGCACTTCTATGATAGCCAGGGAATAAGCGATAAGCTAAACCACTGACAACGGTGATGAGACAACCCAACCCCAACCCTAAGAAGAAATCCTTTTCCTGCCAATGCCAAGAGAAGAGGGACACATTGCCAAAATGTGACCATAATTTGGCAGCTATCAACAAAACAACTGCTGTTACACCCATTGCCACAAGTACTTGGGTGCGTGTCAGGTGAGTAATTTCCGGTTCTTGATTCTTTTGTTTAACCACAAGCGAATTTGTTTTAGATTTTAGATTTTGTGATGATCAGCAGTCTTGGGGGGAGCTACCCATGGCACTGGCTCATGCCACTTGCTTCAAGTTGGTGCAGACTAGCCGAGCAGTGGCTCCCCAGGAGATACCCGTAGGGGATTGTGGATTAGGGGAGGATCACAGATCAATCTCTCCCAGACTCCCCTGCTCTGTCCCCAAATTTCGGACTCACAGCAGACAGATTAACACCAGCTTTATGAGCTATTAATACGCCTGCTGCTTCTAAATAAGAGGTTACTTGGATAGATTTGATAGCTATGGCTGAGGGAGGAACTTGGCTGAGAGTTTGATTCTCTACCACTGTAATTATCTGGCATTTTCTCTGGTTTAAACTCAATAAGGCTTGACTACCACAGGCAGTTGCAGGGACTATGGCCGCATCAATTTGATCTGCCCAAATATCTTCTTTTCCACTACTGAATTCCCTCTCTGGAAGGATAAATCTTGGGGCGTGACTCAAGCCCACAAGTACACTGGGTAAGAAGGTATACCCCAATTCTTCCGCTGCAGCGCGGGGGGATGTGTGGGGATCTGGGGGTGTACTGGCTAGAGCAGGGGAGTGAGCACAGGGAATTTTCCAGGTTCGCACTACTAAATGGCTAATGACTGCTTCTGCCCCTGCTAGGGGATCTACCCCTTGACCGTAACGGTAGTCTTGTCCTGCCTGATCAAGATAATCTGGGAATCGGGCTACCACGGCAATTGCTTCTGCTCCTGCTTGCTGAATTAATTTTTCTGCTGCCCGTAACAAGCTATCTGGATTACCTATTGTCCCCCAACTGGCACCGGATGGCGAAGACCGCAACTGTACATTTAAAGGGGCGTCTGTAATTACGGGATCTGTAATCGTCAACCCTAATGTTGCCCGGGCAGCATCAGCTGCTTGCAGGTGTCTTAGTTGTAACTCTGGCTCAATTCCTTGATCTAACAGCAACCCAACCCTATTACTATGTACAGGACGCAGACCCCAGCAGCCAGTAGCAAATTTATCAAGTCCATAACCTTCCACATAAAAAGTGTTAGGGAGGTGCCAATACAAGCTAGCACCGTTAAGGACATTGGGGTGAGTAATTAGCCGATCGCATGCCTGGGACAGGACTCTAGCAACTGGTAGGGCATCACCGGCATAACCTCCTATGGTCGCGCCAATGCCAGTGGGTACAATCAAAATAGCAGTGTATGGTCGCCGCATGGGGGACTCATCTAAGATGCTGTACTTGTGGTGGTGACAACAGCTTCCACTATTGCTTTTTGGTTTGCAGTGTCTACTGAGGTAATTGCCCAGCGTAGGGGTTCACCTTGTTTCTTTAATTCTGCCTCGATAGTTGCTTGTAACTCTGTAGCAGTATTTTGTAGGTCGATTTCAGCGGTAATAAAATGGGTAGTCATCAAGGTAGATCCTGTGGCTGTGTAGTTTCTAGAATAGCTGATCCTTGTTATCAAGGGTATATGTGAATTGAAGGCAGTCCCAATGAAAAAAATTTCACCGAAGAAAGGCTCCAGGGTTCCAGGGCTGTTCTTGCACGAGTCGGAAAATATATTTTTTGCCCTATGCCATAGGGTCACCAAGCCCCTAAATTTATTGATGAAAAACCCAAAAATCTGGATTTCGAGACCCGTAGCGCCAGAAATACTAAACTTCTAATTCGGAGATTGGGGAGGAATTATCAGCCCAGTCGGTAAAAAATTTCTCCTCTTGAGATTTATGCAGGGCAAATTTTTCTTGAAGGTAGGCTTGGATGACTTAAACCATAATTGATACTGTAATTAGTGTCTTGCTATGGACACTGGTCAGGGAAAAATTTGGCTTAAATCTTAAAAAAGCACATGACTTGTTTGCCGATACTCTTACGTATAGAGCTAAGTCAAACTTTACAGACATTAAAGACACTTATTAAAAATAGTCAAGCGAGATGATTATTAATCTCATTTAAAAACTCGAAAATTGAAGTCTTTTCCCTCTTAAGATTATCCTCCACACAACTCGCCAATATAGCATAAAATGTACCGAATAACCAAATATTTATGGAAATTTCAGGGGCAGGAAAAAGGATAAATATCCTTCATACGCCTTTTCCACCCCTTTTCCATTTGATCAATTGATTAGGTAATTAATTATTTTGTTAATTGCCTGTATGGTGATGATTCTGACGGTATTGATCTACCTGCTGGCGTTGAGCATCAGTCAAAACTTTGCGATAGATTTCTTGCTGTACTTGCTTTTTAATTTCTCTGACTTGTTGTTTTTGGTCGGGACTTAAAGATTTATAATTAATCTGTTCACCTGCGGGAAGATTGAGTTGTTGGTGAATTTTTTGGCTGGCGTTGTGATTAATATGTTCGATTTGGTGCTTTTGCTCATCTGTTAGGTTCAGTTGGGACAGTGGTCCTTTATCTTGATCATCTTGGGCAATTAGCAATAATGAAGGGGAGTGTGCTTGGGCTTGAAGGCTGTAAGGGCTAGCAGTTAGAGCAACAGTGATTACACCAGTTATTAGTGATAATGCTGTGAGTTTCATTTGTTACCTCAAGGTTTTTTCAGATTTGGACGCTGTTATCATAGGATTTAATCTTCAGTAGTCACAAGAGGAGTAAAGTCATACTAATTACTATGACAAATATCATGGTTACATCATGACATTTGTCACTTGATAGTCACGCTCCTTTGTACTTAGTATGTTTTTAACAATTTAATAAGAACAGCTAATCATTAACGAGGCTTGTCAAAAACAGGTAGCATGCGCTGTAATGCTTATGCTGAAGTCATTACAGCAAATTAGTGATGAATAGTTAGTCTAACTATGCACTGAGGTCATTTAGGGAAGTAAGTAACTGAACAGAAATATTGACAAACTAATATCTAGTTTTATCTACACTGGATGAAGAATTCCAGCCCAGAGTTTGTGTAATTAATTCTATTCAAGTACTTAGCAGAAGAGATTAATTTTGTAGGAATTTTGGTAAATCGGACGATGTATGCGTGTGGCATCTCGTAGAGTAAGCACCCATCCTTCATTTCATAGTGTAGCCACAGTTTCTGCATGAGGCATTGTTAAAGTAGTTAATACAAGCTAACTATTGGGAGAAAAAGCAGTGACAGTTGCAGGGGAGCATGTCACCTTTGCAATTGAGTATTTATACTCATAGCTTAAAACGCTCTACATTCGGGCTTTCAACTACCTTATTCCCAAGGTACTCAAATTAAGTAACCGAGCAGAAATATTTACAAACTAATATCTAGTCTGATCTAGACTGGATAAAGGATTTCAGCCCAGAGTTTGTGTAATTAATTCTGCTCAAGTACTTATGTACCTTCAAAAGTGACATGCTCCCGTAGGCTTACCTTTACAGAACCAGATGAAATGAATTTAAATAGCCGACTAGAGTTTTAGCTAAAGTCTTAGACTGCTTCTTAGAAACTATAGCCATTACTTGATACAGTCGGCCATCGGCAACATACATCCTATTAATCGTAATTTTACCCCCAGCGTTGACATACCGAATCTCTTTCCCTGGATAACCATCATTACTAATATCGCGCTGACTGACTAACTTACTTTGCGTGGTTTTTACGGCAGTAGATTCGGCTTGATTCAGGATTTTCTGAGGGCTATTCATTTGGGCATAGTTATATGGAAAATCATTGTAAGTAACTACATAAGCTACTTCTTGTTGAGGTGGTTGGGCGACAAATACTTTTAAACGTATTACCCCCATATAAGTTTTTTGGGCTTGAATTACCATTGTCGGTTTTCCAGGCATCAAAATGGTAAAGCTTCGGTCCGGGGGTGTGAAGACTTTCCATTTTGGCTGCACTACTTTTTTAGCAATTGGTGGCTTTTTGGGTGTTGGCTGTTGTTGAGTAACAGGTGCCTTAGTTGGGGTTGGCCGCTGCTGGATTACAGGTGCCTTAGTAGGAGTAGGAGTGGGAGTGGGAGTGGGAGTGGGAGTGGGAGTGGGAGTGGGAGTTGGCTGCTGTGGAATGATAGGTTTTCTAATGGGGATAACTGGTGGCAAAGTGGAAGTCCCCGACGGACTAATCACAGAAGCAAAAGTTTTGGGTAGGTGTACCCCGGCTGACAGGTAGCTAACACAGACAAAAGTAGCAGCGGTACCTGATAACAATACTCGAATGTCCATAACTTTTGTGTTTGAAGATGCTGCCAGTTATAACCTAGCAGCACACAAAGCAGCACCAATTAGTCCCACTTGAGGATTAAGTATCACATGCACTGGTACCTCTTGGAGGAGGGGACGCATCCTCCCTTTTTGGGAGAAATTCAAGAGGAAACTACCGTTTTGAATCAGAGGTAGAATTTTGGGGGCAATTCCTCCAGTAATATACAGTCCACCGTAAGGTAAAAGTTTGAGGGCTAGGTTACCGGCTTCTGCACCGTAGGCCTCAATAAAAATTTGCATAGTTTGTTCCGAGAGGCGATCGCGTCCTTCCAGAGCAGCCCTGCCAATTACGGCACCAGGATCTATGCTTTTTTCTTGCTGTCCTGCTTCCTGTTCCCATTGTCTAACGACGTGGGCAATATCTGGTGATTCAGTGGCTAATTTGCGATCGCGCAAGAATTGGTAAATAGAGACAATTCCCTGTCCAGAAACGACTCTTTCTACAGAAACCCGTTGAATATCGTGTTTATCCAACAGGTACCTCAACAATTGAAAATCCAACTCGCTACGGGGAGCAAAATCAGCGTGTCCACCTTCAGAGGGGAAAACTTGATACTGACTTCCCTGTCTAATTAAAAATCCTTGTCCCAACCCTGTGCCAGCACCAATTATTGCCATTGGGGCTTCTGGCTGGTGTTTACCAACTTGTAGAGTGAGTAAGTCATTTTTGGTCAAACCGAAAATGCCATAACCAACAGCGGCAAAGTCATTAATGAGGGAGATCGAAGGGATAGCTAGTTCCTCTGCTAAACGTTCCACATCCAATATCCAAGCCAAATTGGTTAACTTAGCAGTATTGTTAACCACTGGCCCGGCAATGGCGAAACAGGCTTTTTCCGGTGTTGGTGTATCACTCTCAGCTAAAAACTCCTGCACCATTGCGACTAAATCAATATAGTCTCTACTGTGGTAAGTATGCTCATGAAGAGTTCGTAACCCTAATAAATCTGATGTTTCCACCAGTCGCAAAATAGTCTTTGTGCCGCCGATATCTCCAGCTATCAACAAGGTCATAACAATCAGCCAACCGTAGAGAAATTGATTCAGTACCCTATTACAGCCAGAATTTAGACAAATCTAATCACTTCCTCTATCTGGCTTAAATGGGAAGTGTCCCCTTTTAGTTCTAGCAACCATGTCTGGTCTTGACGGACGATTTTGACTAGGCTACACAGAGAGGCTTTAACTTCAGTTTCTGCCATCTCCCCAACTAAACCAATTGCTCCCCCCAACACAGAGACACCATGTCCTACCAAAAGAATATCCGCTGGGAAAAATTCCTCAGCTAGACATCTAGCAGTTTGTCCGCAACGTTCCTGCACTTGGGCAAGAGTCTCCGGATACTTGGCGGCAATGCGTGAGGTGTAGCTAGTGTCAATTCTGCGAAATAATTCAGCTAAAGCAGGAATTGATAGTTTTTCTGGTTCCTCGGTCATCCAAGCAGGATTTAGCCATTCACTCAGTCCTGTCTCTAGTTTAATGGGTAAATCCAGGGCTTCTGCTACAGCGTTAGCAGTTTGTACTGTTCGCAGGAAGGGAGAAGCAAAAATGTGGGCAATATGTTCTTTTTGTAACCGTTTAGCTAACTTCAGGGTCTGAATTATACCATCATCTGATAAAGGTGGATCATAGCGACGTTCAGCTGTGCGGAACCAATCAGGGTTGACAAAATCGATGCGGTTGGCATGTCTTGCCATCCAGATTATTTGACTCATGGGGGATATGGAAGGAGGAAGGGGGCGTAGCCGTTCGTATTTTACCCCACCCATGATTAGTTTCATCCACTCCCCTTTGATTTTAGGGATCATGGCTATTAAGGTT
>Ga0209611_10012461_pt1 | contig 11953 bp, 3 predicted proteins | sample S1TSphgellanicum_3_FD_187693 | JGI IMG/M metagenome (GOLD analysis project Ga0209611, IMG submission 187693) | Host-associated microbial communities from peat moss isolated from Minnesota, USA - S1T2_Fc - Sphagnum magellanicum MG (SPAdes) (version 2) | ecosystem: Host-associated > Plants > Peat...
TGGTAGCTAAAATTTGTTCAAGCTTAACAACAAATATTTAAATTAACATGATCCTCCATTTGTGTGGATTCTATCCAATCAAATATCAAATTCATTACCTATGTTATATGTAACCTTAGTTAATAGCAATCACCTTTGATATATGTACATCAATTGAAAATATAAAATGGATTGCATTGACAATATCAAACCATGATAGTCATGTAATAGTCTAATATCTCACATAATCATTGTTGAAAGTTTCAATATTATCCAATAGGGTTATCATTTCATTAAGTTAGTAATTCATTCCATAGCAATCAATGTTGAATTTTCTCAATTGTGAATTTAGAACATAATAATAAAATATTTAAACTCACAATTGAATAACTATTTTTTTAAAATTTAAATTTGAAAAAAAGGGAATATCTTTGATTACATGTTAGGGCAAGAGGCTTTTAGTTGGCCTTGCTCCACAAAACTTACCATGAAAACTTCTTATATACAATAAACCCCCTTTATAATCATGTCCTTGGTGACCACTTTTTTTTTGTGACACTAATGAATTGTCACTCACATTCCATATAAACTTTTATAAGATTGTGACTATAGGCAAAAAAAAACCTTACCAAACAACTTTTTTATGCTAGAATAAAGGTACCAATTTAAATTTCCTACATGGGTCATTTTAATCTTTACTATGCATTATTTGACCTGAAGAAGGTTGTGATTTCTACCTATTTTAATGTGATGATTTACATTGAGTTTGGGTTTGTTAACTATTAGCTTGTGTATTTTGTTGATTAATTTTTTTTAATTAAATTTTTTTGCTTTCTTAACAAGTTTGCATATCTTTTTATTGTTTGCACTAGAAAGTTGTTTTTTCTTTTCTCTTCAACTAAATTCATTGTTGTTAGTTTGCACAACTTGAACACAAAACAACATGAACATTGCTAAAAGGAATTAAAATTTACAAAACTTTAATATTTACTCTAGATATCCCCCATTATAATCACATTTGCAAAGAAAGCTTTGTAAATATTTTGTGCTGCTAATGAATGTGATAGTGACTCTAAAAAATGACGTTTTTAATTAAAACGAATGGTTACCAAAAAAAAAGTGTGACACAAACAAGAATGTGACTAAAAGGAGTGTTCACAATTATAAAGGGGTTTACAGTAATGACTTTATGTTGAATAAACCCCTGATGATGATGGTGGGGTTTAACAAGACCATTTTCAATCTCTGAAGAAGTTAACATAATCTTTACTAGTACCAGGGCAGCTTTGATGGGAGATATATTATTTTCAAAACTGTTGACATTTTTAATTTTCTTTTCAATGAACAAAATTTTGTGAAGGAAAGTGGGAAGTCTATTTCAAGGATATTTTAGTTTTTAACATGGAATCTTCAACATAAAATGTTTTCTTGACACTAAAATGTTGAACTTGGCATGGTCCTACAATACTATTTCAACTTGTTTATATAACTGTCTAACAAAAAAACAGCAATTGCTCGGTTGGAACTTGGAACACCATCAAAATTATTGTTTGTATATTTCAAAATAAAATGAGAGCTACAATTCACGTGCACCTTCCATTTCAAATGTTATTTATGGGTTTTCTTTTGGAACGGACTTCGTGTGTCGTACCTTTTCAAGGATAGGATCTCAAACTAAGCTCCCAACCTTCAAACAAATCTCAATATATAACATACCCATTTCATTAGTCTAATGATCATGCTAATAAACAGATGGATTGTATCAAGATATGGTTCAGACTTCATGAGAACCACCACCTGCTAATTGGGTTTTTTCACTTGGTGGTTCAACCTTTCAACTCCATAAACTCTAATTTTCAATGACAGAATGATGGCCATCAATTGTGAAAAGCTAGATTTGACTTTTGAGCTAAACGCCTAAACCCAATCAAAAGACACCTTTGATTGACTCAGAATCCTACAAACCCTTGCCCACTTATCTCCCAATCCAGTGATGAAATACAAGCAGTTGATAATTCAATGGGCAAGTGATATCTCATTATCTTGGTTAGACACCACAAGCACAATTTGTTCATGTTGCATAAACTAAGTTACAACAAGGGCTAAGTGCCTAATAGCCCACCCAAATCAAAATAGATGAAAATCTTACATGGAATATGCTATGGCAAAAAGGATAATGTTCACTGGTTCTTCAACAGTCTTTCCAAACCCACTTAAATGCGGTGGGTTTACCGGAAATCCTAGGAGACCATGAAACCAAAAAATTGTGATTGCTTGGGCCTCTTTTTGAAAAATCAAAGTTCAAAGGAAAGCAAATCCCAGGGGAGTTGCTATCAAATATTTAAGGTTTTTCTGGGTGCTTTTTCATTTCCTTGCAATGGGAGCCCTGGTAGTGTGAAGTTGTGCCTTGAAGTCTCTTTCAACAGCCTAGTGTTTTGTAACACTAATTTTAGGTGATGCTTAGTGTTTTTCTTTGTGGTTTCTTTGTGTTTGTCATGTAGTACTTGGAGAAATTTCCTAGTGTGATTAAAAGGCACCTAGTATGCATGAATGATGCACACCTCAGGCTTACAAGGGGTGCTTAGTAGGCATTGGAGGCCTCTTGCCCTTGAACAGTGGATGTAAAGTGCTTCCTGTTCCTACCACCTCATGTTCTATGCATGTTGAGGCTTTGTTGCCACATTTGCCTCATGTGGCACATTGGGTAAGTCCCATGGGTGGGGGACATTCCTGAAATGTAAGGTTGGACTGATCTTGTTCTTTCCTATGTCCCTTATTTTGAGAAATTCTTTTGTTAGAGGTTTTGGATATATTTGTAGTTCAAACTAGATATAGATGGTGTCTTGACTAAATGATTGCTTGAGTTCCCGGGTTTTTTGGATTCTAGCATTGGGACACATGCATCCATTTGAAGGGATGGGTGACTTCTAGCCATATTTGGGACCATCCGAGACCATTTTCTTGTAGGGAGAATAGTTTCACATTAGGTTGATGCCAATCCCATAAAAACTATGGTCTCCGTCTACTTCTTCGAACAGTACAAAATATGCCCCCAACAACTTACACTACTTTACCATTTAATTACCATATTTTGGCATCTATGTTGTCCACATGAAGTGGGCACGCACACATGAAACAAAGAGGCCAACTGAGAGCTGTTATTTTGGTGGGGTTTGACTTATGGGGCATATGAGGTTAAGGTGTTCCATCCTTGAATAACGAGATTGCATGGTAATGAATAGTGCAGATATTTATATTCTTGGGTGTTCAAAATGTAATTAAAGTTTTGTTTCAATTGGAAAAATAGGCTTATGATACCCAAAATGTCTCACTTCAACTAAATCTGAGATTAGTCATGGATGGAGGAGTTGGATTGGTATACAGTAGAACCTCTATAATTTTATCACCTAGGGACCGGCAGTCAGTGATAAAGTTTGAGAGGTTATAAGTTATGGGAGAGTTTGGAACTGTGAGGCGCATCGGAGATGCTTTTCGGTGGTCACATTGGGGGAGGCATCGAAGATGCTTTCCAAGCTCCAGCTCTTCTGGACACAGCAAAAGGACAGCTATCCTGCTTTTGTTGACTTGATTATGAAGATGAATGACAAAGTACGCCATCTCCACTAGAATAATCTTAAACAGAGGCCTATCACTAGCTATTTCCACCATAACTGATCGAGAAATAAACGAATTATAAAATTATAAACTTGTCGAGAAAGAGAAAAAATGATAAGTTATAAGAATATAAAATTTTTGCCTGGTCCCATTGATGGACCGGCCCGGAGTGATAAAATTTGAGAGGTTATAAAATTTGGGAGGATCAGTTTATAGAGGTTCTACTGTATTAAACAAAATGCAATGACCGGACTTCCCACATCATGGAACATCCATATACATCTGCATATATATATATATTAGTGTATATTTCACTATTTAAGTTATGCAATTATGTTAACTTGATTTTTTGTTAGGTGCAATGAATCTAAAAGTAGCAGTTCAGAATAAAAGCCCAAACTTTGATGTTGTAGAAGTGATATCATAAATTATAAATAAAAATAGTTATATGCTTTAAAAAAATACTGACGCAAAAATTCTAACTAGTCATTTTTAAACAACTTGTAGAATGTTGTGCACCTTTGTTAAGGTCGGCAAAAGGCTCCTCCTAATCAATCATGTGTATCATTGAAAAGAGTACACATTACATCACCAGGTGGGCAAAGGCACCCCTACAAAAATCTATTACTCATCCACAGTCTTTTCAACACATGGCACAACAATCCAATTTCACAAATAATCATGCATTGAGGCTCCCCATTTCCTCATCTATATTTCAATTAAAAATAAACTCACAAATTAGTCATCAAGCACTTGCTCTGCATTAGGAAGTTGATTTTTGTGGTAAAAGTATGGAGCTAAACGATCAAGGATCGTTGCAAAAAATGCTTTGATAATCCTTAGAGCATAGAGCACTTTAGATGATATCCATGATGATATTATCCATGATAATGTCCATGATAGGAATACCACCAGCAGGCCTATGCCAAGTGTGGCTCCCATAGTTACGGTGTACCTTCGAACTGGCGGTAACACTACAAAGCCAGCAGTTGCAAATGCACCCAAAACGCATCCAACTGAAGCAGTCAAAAGGCTGTAAGCTAGAGAAAGCAATGTCCGCAAAATCCGCACCACTTCTCCAATGTCTTTGTCTTGTTTTGGGGGACGTGCAGCATTGGCTCCCACCATCAGGGTTGCAATAGCGAACAAGAAAGACATGGAATTGAAAATCCAAAATATGTCCAAAATTGAATGACCTGCAACAGAAACAAAGGAAGGATACATGCCCGATGGCGATGGTGCTCCCACATCAATGCTCGTACTCCCATAAAACTCAGAATATCCCAACGGCGGTGTTAACCATGCAGCAAAAGTCACGCTTGCAATCAAGGTAGCGCCAACAAGAATAGCATTTGCTGCGTCCACATGGACCTGCCTGTCCCTATACAACCTATCCAGATGTTTCTGAACCTCACTTCTATCTAGCAAGATCTTCTCAATTTCAGCATGCCCTTTCCTCCTTGCAATCTGAAGGGCTGTCATTCCTGCCCCGCTTTCCGTATTAGCTCGTAATATCTTCGGCTCATGATCACACAAGACCTGCACAACCCTTACATGGCCATATATTGAAGCTAAGTGCAACGGATTCAATTTTTCTCCAAAGGACTTTCTATCTTGTGCATCATCTAATATCTCTTGTTCCAGTGTGTTCACATCCATTTCTTTTCCACTGTCGAGGAGCTTTTTGACCACATCATGATGCCCTTCTTTCGCAGCCTTATGAAGAGTCCGTCTTGTCTCAACTTCAGGTCTGTCTAGTAACATCTTCGCTATTTCAACATGTCCCTTCTCCATCGCCATTTGAAGAGCTGTCATTCCCGCTGGCTCGCTTTCAATATTAACTTGTAAACGCCCTTTCTTGTCTTCACACAATACCTTCACAACACTTGCGTGACCATATATTGAAGCTAAATGCAATGGATTTAAATCCGCTCCAAAGGACGAGTTATCTTGTGCATCATCCAGAGTTTCAGGATTCAATGCGTTCACATACACTTCTTTTCCACTATTGAGAAGCTCTAGGACCACATTATGATGCCCCTTTTTCGCAGCCTTATGAAGAGCCCATCTTATCTCAACCCCAGGACTTTCTAGTAACATCTTCACTGTATCAGCATGTCCCTTTTCCGTTGCCATTTGAAGAGCTGTCATTCCTGCTGGCTTGGTTTCAATGTTAACTTGTAAACGCCCTTTCTTCTCTTCACACAACACTTGCACAACCCTTGCGTGACCATATATTGAAGCTAAATGCAACGGATTGAATTCCTCTCCAAAGGACAATGTATCTTGTGGACCATCCAGTTTTTCCTGTTTCAGTTTGTTCACATCCACTTCTTTTCCACTATTGAAAAGCTCTTGAACCACATTATGATGCCCCCTTTTCGCAGCTCCATGGAGGGCCCATCTTATCTCAACCTCAGGTCTTTCTAGTAACATCTTCACTATTTCAACATGTCCCTTCTCCATTGCCAATTCAAGAGCTGTCATTCCCGCCTTGCTTATAATATTAACTTGTAAGGGCCTTCTCCTGTCTTCACACAATATCTGCACAACACTTGCATGACCATATATTGAAGCTAAGTGCAGCGGATTGAATTCCTCCCCAAAGGATGATCTATCTTGTGCATCATCTAGTATCTCCTGTTTCAGTGTGTTTACATCAACTTCCTTTCCACTATTTAGAAGCTCTTCGACCACGTCATGACGCCCCCTTTTCGCCGCCCCATGAAGAGCCCATGCTATCTCAACCTCAGGTCTTTCCAGTAAGATCTTCACTATTTGAACATGACCCATCTCCGCTGCCAGCTGAACAGCTGTCACTCCCCCCTCGCTTGCAGTATTAGCTCGTAAGGGCCCTTGAGCATGTCCCGTCTCCGGTACTATCTGAACAGCTGTCACTTCGACCTCCCTTGCAGTATTAGCTCGTAAGTGCCCTTGAACATGTCCCGTCTCCGCTATCATCTGGGCAGCTGTCACTCCTCCCTCACTTGCAGTATTAGCTCGTAAGTGCTCTTGAACATGTCCCGTCTCCGCTACCATCTGAACAGCTGTCACTCCTCCCTCACTTGCAGTATTAGCTCGTAAGCGCCCAAACCTATCTTCACATAAGGCCTTCACAACACTTACGTGACCATAAAATGAAGCTATGTGCAACGGATTGAATACATGTGGACCTGTAGAACATGGATCACGCAGTATCGGATATGTCATGTTGTAGACCGGTTTGTTCACATCCACTTCTCTTTTACTATTGAGAAGCTCTTTGACCACGAGATCATGCCCCATTATGGCAGCCCAATGAAGAGCCCACTCCACGTCTGTAATTTTAGCACATTCTGAAAGAGTCTTTACCATTTCTACATTCCCCATTCTAGCAGCTGAGCATATAGGTACCAGGAACTTAAACCCATGACGCTCATATTGATTGAGGTGCCTGTCGTCCGTTAATCTTCGTGGTACAGCTCCAGCTTCAGCATTTGTCTCCCTACCTGCCCCAGGAAAATCCGAACGTCCTCTATTTACATCCACGCCATGCTGCAGTTTAGTTAGGCGCTCGACCAGTTGGACATGCCCGTACTCAACAGCAATTGCCAGAACTTCTTCTGGTAGAGGATCTGGTTTTCGGTCTTCCAGGGGCATCGCTATGTTTCGCCGTACCAGGGCCATCGCTATGTTCACCAATTTACATCTCGCAGCCCAGCACGAAATCTTCCGGCAGCAGGTCCCTGATCTCAAACATGTAGCTAATTGTTCATCAATCTCAAGCTCCTTCAACAGAGACGCCTCACTCGCCGAGCCTTCTTCTGCTTCTCCCAATTTCGTGTTGTATTCCCGACCTAGTCGAGTTAGCCTAGGACTGACCCCAAGCTCTTCAATCTCGCCGTCTTTTGCATTCTTAGCTTCATCTGCACCATCACCATTCTTCTCGAAAGTGGAGTTGAGATATGATCTCGAATCGTGCTCACTACGTTGATCGCGAATCGGTTGAAGCACCGGTTCCTCAGGATCAGAAGCTGCCTCCCTAGCTTCTTTGGGGATGGAGGTTGCTATTTTGTGCTGATCAGAAACATCCCCATGATCTTCCCCGGGTGTTAACTTGTCGTCGTAAGTTTCTCCTGCGAGAATCGAAACTTCATTGCTCCCGGAAGCGCCGTCGCTTGAAGCTTTGGATGTGTCCTGACTGCTTGTTGCCATCTTTCTCCAGATTACACGCCTCGCCGAGCTCTCGAGTTGAAAGATGTTTGTTACAAGTCTTCCTGAACATCAACAGAGTGCAGCAAATAGAGTGCTTAGTGCTATCACAAGCTCTGTGGATTACTCTCCGCAACTTTCAAAAGGTATGTACATTCGGCCATGTGTACTATAGCCATATTTTCGCACAACAAAAAATTGAGAAGAGGTTGCGAAAGAAAGTAGGGAGGAAAACGGGTACGGTTGTTTAGAGAAAACAGAGACGAGATGAATTTCCCCCCGCATCTGTTTTACACCTTCAACACTCCATTGTAAAACATACATCCTAAGACCAGTAGCATTTCGAAACTTCCATTCTGACAGAGCAGTGTAAAAGCGGCATCTTGACCTGATTAATACGATCCATTACCCACCCAAATGAAAAACGTTGCAGACTCTTCAAATGATGAAGAAATGAGATCAAAATCACCAAGAGAAAAACCAAGCAGATTTCTCAACTAGACGATAGAATAATAAAATATGTGATGAAGGAAACTCGTTGACTTTTGTAACACAAACAAAAGAAGCGTCCCAAGTTTTCAAAGGCGGCACCCAGGAGCCAAAGCTTGTTTGGAAAAGGAAAACAGTACCTTAAGCAGCTGGTAATGTTGAAGAGTCTAAAACATGTAGATCCACAGGTTGTGCCCAAGTCACAGATGCATACATAAGACCACTTGTCAAGGTCAGAGCAGCTTCAGGAAAGCTGGAAACACAGCAACGAGCAGTTGGGTTTCGAGGACTACGCGTCAATCCTCAAGCTTCACAATCTGCTGCGACGTCGAAGACTGATGGTCAACTATGCAACCAAATCAACAAGCTTCCAATTTGGCAAGGAGTTGCTGTGTCTTGCTCACTCCGACGCCTCCTCCGCTCTGCCCCGTCCCAAAGTTCTCCGTCTTCCCACCTGTTACTTTTTCCTACTTCTCCCCACCCGTCTTTTTTACCCTGTTTATTCAGCAAATAGGTAACCTAGAAATTGAATCTTTTAAAAAATGACACACTTTAATTAAATTCTTAAGTAAACTTCAATTGACTTCTAAGTCCTTTTTCAATATTTTTAAAATTATTTTTATTTCATTTCCACTTTACCCTTTAAATCTTATCCATCACTACATTTTAAGGTAATCGGTAACCTTATGGCCCAGCATGAGTAAATTGAAAAAATCGGTAACCTTATGGCCCAGCATGAGCAAATTAAAAAAATCGGTAACCTTATGGCCCAGCATGAGTAATTACCGATTTTTTCAATTTTGTGCGTAGGTGGGTGTAGGAATCAAACAAGGCATCACAAACACGCTGGCCCTTCCAATAGCTAAGATGTTGTACATCTACCTACTCTGTTCACACTCTCAACACCAAAAAAATCCATTCCAATCTAAACAGTCTAAACACTTTCGCCACAAAAAGTGGTTCACCTAGTATGAAACCGGTTCTAATAACGTAAAACTTCCAAAACTTGGATCGAAGATAGTCCCTGTCCCTGTGGGGGCAGGGCCCAACAAAAGAGGGCTAAGCGCCCGGCTTAAATTAAGGTGTGCCCTTGACTAGGGGCTTTTCTGTGCATAAAGTTACCGATTTTTTCAATTTTGTGGCATAGGTGGGTGTAGGAATCAAAGCAAGTGGCTCTGTCACAAGAGGTCTTTTATAAAAAACTTAAAAAATTAAACATGACATTAGGTGAATGGAGATAATATTGGTTTACAATTATACGTTTTTATTATATGATCACTATAATATTTCAATTATTAGTTTTAAAGTAAAAGTTTTACTAGTTCCAACCAAAGTTTTTCTTTTCAAATTTGTGAATTAGGTGGGTTGGTGATCCTCCAAAATAGGATTTAGCCAAATTTGGTGAGAGGTGAAAAAGAGAAGTAAAAACATTTGGGCTTCCCCCTATAAAATGGCGACTTGTTGGAGCCTATTGTGTAAATATGGCAACTTCAAACCTTTTTATCCTCATGATGTGGTGGTCCCTGGGGCTAAAATCCTATTGGACATTTTGGATTTTTTGTATTTTTTGTCACATTTTGTTAGATGCCTACAATTGCATATTTTTGCATCTCTTTCCATCTTTCACATATTTTTGCATCATTTTCATCTTTACTGTATTTTGGTATCTCAATATGTCATTTTCATTGGTATCTCTTTCCAATCATTTTTTCATTTTTCGCATATCTTTCCAACTTTTCCCACATTTGTTTCCCATATTTTGTTGTCTTTTTCCATCTTTCCCATAGAACCATGTCACAAAAAGTTTTGTCTTTTATAAAAATCAAAAGATTAAACTAACATTAGATGAATGGAGATAACATTATTTTATTATTATAAATTAGAAGTGTGTCTAGTAGTTTGAATGCCATACAAATTTGTTTGGGAAAATCTGGCCAATATGTTTTTAAAACACCCAATTTGGATTCATTCCTTTTCACATTTGATCATATATGGTATAATATTGTGATCCAGCTTTTGTTGTGAAATTTTTGAATTGGGATTTTAATCATCATTTATTCATAAATTAGTTGTTGTTTATTGTTCTTATGATTGCTATCATCTAAAATGTCAATATTAAAATCTTCTAAAACAAAAAGCCAATCACTTGGGGACTTTTGAATCAATGTTTTTAACGTGTTGAAGAACATAGAAATCAAAGAAGAATGAGTTTTATAGACACATATATTATATGAATTGTTTTTGGAGTTCTTATGTTAAATGTAGCTGATATATATTATGATCCATTACATGTTGTCACATAATAAGAATGTAAGAACATTTGTGCGTTGTACATCATTATCAAACCATGGCCATCATAAATTGAAATGTATGAATATTTTGATGCATTTATGAAATTATGTACATCATTTGATGATTGTATTTTAGTTTCCAAAATGCAAAGAACATGCATTATGAAAAAATTTGGGTTTTACAACTGGGCTTGCAACTAGGATTTCTAGTTGCAATGGACACTTACAATTCATGGTATTTATTGGCCTTGAGTGTTAACGGACAAGTTGTAGCAGTTGCAACAAACACCCTATGTTGTATACAATATCGTATATACAATGCAACTCACATGCAACTAACTATATGCAACTTCTTTGCAACTAATCTCCATGTTAGATTTTCATGCACATTCCAACGTGGTGAATGAAATGCCAATGTGGCTTTTCATCCATTTGTCAAAAGATGACATATGTTAATACCTTTTGCAACTTATTTACAACTATCTTACAATTAGTTTGATGAATATAATTTTTAATTATTTCATTCATCCATTTGATGAATGAATTATGTTCTTATAGAAACGGTGCAAATGTATACACATGGCATGATCATATGTGTTACTCAAGGTCGTAAATTTGTTGCAAAGTAATTGTTGATTAATAACTAAATTTATCTTAGTTGTGATGTAATTGTTACATGCAACTAAAGTGCAATTTGTCAACAAAGTCAAACATGGTTGACTACAACTGTATATATAGTGCATACATTGTACTATATAAATATACATCTTGCAACTAATTTGCAATTACAATATAACTCCTTGATTTTCTGAAGTGGCATTTTATTTATTAATTTGTCGTATTTCCATGTGATAGTTGCAATGCAGTTGTATATTAATTGTTTTGGAGCTCTAGTTGTAAGATAATTTAGTTACCACTGACACGATTTTTCATAGTGATGTGATACTTGTAGGTTGAGGTCATGATTTATATCTTGGTAATGTTGTTTTTAAGAATTTGTGTTACAAGCTTGTATAATAACATGTGAATGATAAAAAAAATTAATTAAGGAATAAAAGTTGTCCAATTTGAAAAAGTTAATCTATTCATTTTTTCAACTACATGTTGATCAATGTGAAAGTTTTGATGTTGGAGTGGAGTTAACAAGTATAATCCTTCTTTTGTTCGAATGCAAGAAAGAGTAGTATTTGAATCCATGTTTTTTTACATTAGTAGGATCAAAAGCTAATTCATTTAATGATAATCCTTGTGATTGATAAATGGTTCTTGCTAATACTAATTGAATTAGAAGTTGAATTTTTGCTATAATATGAAATTAATTTTTGCGAATTCTTATGTCTTTGATGGTTGGCTCAATTGGTGTCCAATTTGGTTGAATATTGTTTGTA
>Ga0209611_10012462_pt1 | contig 11953 bp, 3 predicted proteins | sample S1TSphgellanicum_3_FD_187693 | JGI IMG/M metagenome (GOLD analysis project Ga0209611, IMG submission 187693) | Host-associated microbial communities from peat moss isolated from Minnesota, USA - S1T2_Fc - Sphagnum magellanicum MG (SPAdes) (version 2) | ecosystem: Host-associated > Plants > Peat...
TCATCTTAGCCTAATGCTTCTATGTTTATTAGGCTTTCATACAAAATCTGGGAAGGTTTTTAATATACCTCCAACTTGTATATGTATTTTCTCTCATTAGCTCTATGTTGGGCCAAATTTTTCTCCAACTCCTTAAAAAAAATTCCTTTACGACTTCCCACCATTCCTCAAACTATGCATCATAATCTTTCATTTTGCTCTTAGTTCTCATGAAGGTATAACACCACAACATCCCGTCATAATCCTCTAATTTTTTACTCACATAAATTGGATCCAGACTTTTCTTCCTTTCATTTGCACTTTCTAGTTGTGTTTACAGTTGTTGTAGATTCTTCTAATGCTCCTTATTTTTCTCCACCAACTTTTTTTTATCTCGGCCTCTATTGTTGTTCTTCTTCTTTCTTCAAATTTGAACATAGAAGCATTTTTCAAGTTTATTAACTCTAAATTTGTCAATATGTTTTCCTTCTCCTTCTTCTCTTGAATTACTGCCTTGGCATATTCCTCAACTCCTTTAATTCCTTAATTTGGAATTTCATCAGCCCTATTTTCTTCTTAAGTTCTTCATCTTCCTCTTTAAATCTCAACATTAATGTTTTGATCTTATGTTCATTCTCTGTCCTCTACTTCCTCCAAATTTTTATGGTGTGTTTATACTCCTTCTGGAAATCCCTATCCTTTTCCAATTCTTCCTACAATGTTGCCTTCTCTTTCTCTTCTATGGCTAATTTGTTCTTCAAACTACTCACCTCCATATTCAAATTCCCCATATTTAAATTCACAATAGCCTTTGTTTGAAATAATTTAGTTATTTTATCAATTTACATTACCTCTCTAGCTACCTCTTCCACAGATCTTGGTGTACTTGTATGTGGTGTGGGATTTTTGGATCCCTTTCTAGAAGATCCCAACTCATGTACTCTTTTATTCCCTAGCCCAAAATCAAATGGTTGTCCTTTTGCAAATCTTGGTTTACTAACTAGTACATGCATATCTAGTGGTCTAAATATCGTTACAGGAGGTTTTGTTCTCATCCTCTCCTTTTGCAATTCACTTGCATGTGGACCTTTTTGTGTTTGTTGTTGTTGTTATTACAAATTCTGTGGACTTCTACTACTATCCATATAATTTTCATATATGTCTCCTTCCATCTATGGTTGTTCCTAAACCTTTGGAAACGCGGTATCATTCTCCTTTTTGGTTTTTTACCTTTGTTTTCTCATCTATTTCTCATGTGGAAATGACATTTATGGTGCATCAGCACTTTGCTTCCCTACCTGTACTAATGTTGGCACAATAGATGGTGCCACTCTCCCTTGCATCATTTTTTGGGCTTTTACGTTTATGTATTCTTACTTTTTTTTTACCCCTGATCCTAAGATTCCACCTTCTTCAACTCTATTTTTCCTCTTTAGAGCATTCCTTGGAAATTTTGTTGCAACTTTTATTTTATTCTTCAATGTTGCTTGCATCTTCTCTCTAGTTCTTTTGACCCTATTTTGTGGTTTCTATGGATTGTTATTTTGTGGAAAAAATAAATGCTTAAAAATCTTTGCCAAGATCAAGGCTGAGCTAAATATTGTCGTTGTGAAATTGTAAATCTTTTTGGCATCATTCCTTCTGACATGTAATCATAAACATTCAGTAACCATTTTGGTTATAAAGTGAACAAATGAGCATAAATGGTCTAATCAGGTACACCAACCTGTTTTACTTAATTGGGCAATTTACATAATGCATTTACCATCAAATGGGATCTACTAAATTTATAAACAATATTGAAGTCATATTCCAAAAATAACAATAACCACCTACCTATTCTGCCAAAAATTTGTGGTTTATTAACTAAGTACATTAAGGCCATGTGGTCAACATAAAATATAAATTAGTTACCCTGTAAATAATGTTTGAATTTGTGCAAAACATAGACCATAGTTAAGGCTTCTTTCTCAATATTAGTATAGTTTCACTTAGCCAAATTTAACAATATGGAAGCATACATAATTGGTTTATCAAACTTACCAATTGGGTTTTGTGCTAATATGGTTCTTACTGTTGACTAAGGTGCATCAAAATAAACATGAAACTCAAGCTCCCAATTTGGGCTAATCAAAATAAAGGCTTGTATATACTGTGATGCACCCCCAAACTCCTTAATAGACTCAACTACGAGTTTAAGTGTGAAAATAATGTAAGGATGGAGTTGGGGCACAATCCCTAGCTCACAACACTTTGGGGGTAGAAGGGTGTGCTAGAGCTCTGGGATGGGGACTAGGAAAAGTGCAATTCAAAATTATGTCGTGAAGTTGCAATGCCTTGTTGGGGATTTTGTAAGATGTGTAATTTGACATTATTAGATCTCCAATTAATCTAATGTTAGGAATTAAAGCCAAGTGGAAAATGAAAGTTCCTTTACATCAAAGGAGATTGAAGCAATCATTAGCCAAAATTATTTGTAGAGCCTAAGTGAGGATGCCTTGATTCTGAGGAATTTTTGCATGTGCTTTTTCATTTTCCCATTCGCATTATCACCTCAATGTATGGTCATATTGCATGATGTTGAATTGAATAACACAAAGCAACATTTTATTTATTAGGGGGACATAATGCATCATGATGCATTTCCATTACTATTTTGGTTGATTTTACAAGATTCCAACCATGAGGAATAATGCCTAGTTTTGACCTTAAAATCAACAGCTAAGTTCACAAATCAAATGAGAAATTATGTATGGGAAATTAATGACCATTAGTGCATGAAAAATTAATGACTTTGGTTAATATAGGCATGGGAACTAGTGTTCCAACAAATCATTGCAAAGTGGCTATCCACTAGTCTTAGTTATCACAAAGACAATTAAGTACAAATTGGATGTAGTGTTGAATTGATTTTAGAACAAGCATGATAGAAACACCCATCTCCAAACACCCATGGGTGAATGAACACCCAAAGAGCTTAAGAGATGGCTTGTTTGTTAACCCTACCCAATTGGTAATTGTTCATGATAATACTTTAAAACCAAACCACTGGTTCTTCAAACTTGTGGTTAGGGCTTTTAAACCTTTCATCTAGAGATATCATTTTTGTGTTTGGTAATGGTTAATCAACTTGGAGTGCTCATAGTCAAAACTATTGTGTATTGACCATTTCCATCATCTATTTGGCCATAATGTGGGGTTTGTCAAAACCAAAAAGATTCTAAAGGTCAAAATTAAATAGCTTTTTGAAGGGAATTGTTTGGAATAAAGTTTGGAGTGTTTGGTAATAGGAGGGACATTGTTTACGTATGAAGTTTAACATGTCTAATTATAGAATGTGCTTCAATTGCACCCCTAGAAAAAAAAAGTTCACAAGAGGTTGGATTTTAATATTTTGACATTTCTTATTTTGGGAAATTACATCTTGTTCATTTCAAACCCCAATGGAGGTTTGTCAACATGTATAGAGAACATAAAATAAAAATAAAATGAACACATGTTCTCTAAGAGCTTAATTGTTCATTCATTGGCTTATTTGCCTAATAGGTTCAAATATAAGAATGTTTCTTAATTAAGAGGTATATTCTTCAACTTTTAGGTTTATTAGGATTATGATGTGAATTTGGCAAACTCCTTTCCAAGAGTCACTATTAGTTATATGGATTTTTGGTTTCATCAATCACATGACATTTGTGATTAAAAAAAGGAAGAAATGGGTTGTGTCTTCCAAGGGCAATAAGGCACAAGTTTAGGTTTCTAGCTAGTATTCACAATTTAAGGATTTGGATAAGAGATCAAAATATTAATGCATAACAACATCAATTTGAAGCGATGGCAAGAAAAACGTGCATGCATCTAGAAATTTTTAACTATGAAATGAAGTTTATTATTTCATGATAGTGTTTTTCAATAATGAATCTTCAGTTTTTTCCATTTGCATTTTAATTTGGAAAAAAATGGAATCTATGTTATCACACATACATCAAAAGGCATAAGAATTAGGGTATTGGTTATAGGTCAAATTGGTAAGCACTAATTGTGGTAGTATACTAATAGATCAATAATTGTACCATTTTCATTTCAAGGTGAGAATAATTTGTCAATTTGGTTTGGGGTGCATGTTTTGTTTTTTTGCTATTATGTAAAAGTTAGGTGTATATGTGATGTTTAATCTACCACATGAGTGTGTGATGTCAAAAGCTTAATAAAGGGAATGACAATTTATAATGAAATGATGGTTTTTTCAAGACAAAAGTGATTGCAATTGCAAGATCTCATAGTTGTGCATGTCAATGAAGCTTTTCTTTAATGAAATGTATTCATTTTTTGCATTAACCCCCATATTGATTTGGCAATGCAATTAGACATTGCAACTTTGATATGGCCAAGTGTTCTTGTTCTCTCCACATCTAGGAACAAATTATGTCTTTGTCATTACAACTTTGGTTTGTTGCTATGACAACCTTGATTTTATGTTTGTCCAATTAAATAATCAATTGTTTAAACAATCATCAATGAAGTTGACCATTGCCCCTTTGTTTAATTTGTGTGTTTCCATTGGGATTTTGATGATTTTGAAAGCAATCATGTTATTTTCCAAGATTCGTTCTTCTTCTCCTTCAAGTCCAAACCCATGAAGTTGAATTTAAACATTTGACATGCAACTTGGTGCCTTGTTGAAGAACACACACCATCTAGACCCTTTGTCACAATGTAATGTCCATGAGATCCTTAGTCATCAACCTTATTCTCATTATCTTATTTGGGTTGGTGTTTAGCTTTCTTGCCATCTTCACATAACATCAATTTAACAAGATAACAATCACAACATTTAGATCTAATTACTATATGTTATGGATTTGCAACAACAACACATCCATTATGTTATAGACATTCAACTCACACCCATAGGTAATTTAGGGGGTACACCTAGACCACCCCTAGGTCAAGATCCCTTTTGTTTTGTTGGGAAAGAGGGTTGCCATCTTTAAATAAATAATATATTCTTTTCTTTTCTTTTCGCTTGGAAAGAAAACATTCTTGGGTGTATGTAAATTATACTTACGCCCAAAATCATTTAGACTCAATAGGGTTGGAGCTTTTGAATGTAGTGATGACTATTTTTAGAAATATAATATGCCTTTGGTGACCATTTCTTTTGTGACATTAATGAATTGTGATTTAAACATGTATAGTCAGATTCCATATAAACCCTTACAAGATTGTGGCTATATACAAAAGAAAACCTTACAAAACAACTCTTTTATGCTAGAATAAAGGTGCCAATTTTGTTTAAATTTCTTACATGAATAATTTTAAGTTTTATTATTCACTATTAAACTTGAAGAAGGTTGTGATTTTTGCTTATTTTAATGTGACGATTTACATTGAATTTGAGTTTTTAAACTATTAACTTGTGTATCTTGTCAACTATGTTTTTTAAATTAAGATTTTTTTTTGCTTTCTTAGCAAGTTTGCATATCTTTTGCTTGTCTGCATTAGGAAGTTGTTTTCCTTTTTCTTCAACTCGATTCATTATTGTTAGTTTGCACAACTTGAACACAAAACAATATTCACGTTGCCAAAGGGAACTACAACCTACCAAACTCTAATATTTGCTCTAGATATCTCATTATAGCCACATTTTAAAAAAAAGCTTTGCAAATTTTTTGTGTTACTAATGTGATAGTGACTCTAAATAATGGTGTTTCTTATTAAAACGAATTATTATCAAAAAATGTGTAACACAAACAAGAATGTGACTAAAATGAGTGTGATTATAAAGGGGGTTTAATGTATATATGAAGAGATCAATATGAGATGCAAGAGGGAGATACCATCATACTAGCCGAGGTCTTTACATCAAAAAGTAAATAAATAAATAAAGGAAAAACACCCAGCAAGGGAACAAGGGAAAAAAAAAGAAAGGACAAAATTCCAAACAAAAGATCATACCCGAAAGTGCAGAATGCACAGAAGTAAAGGTGCAATCAAAGCCTACTCCACTCATACACTCTCTCCTCCACACCTAACTTCTTGAAGAGAAATTTGAAACGTTTTAGGGTTTTACCAAAACTAGAACATTGTTAAGTATTTGGTTAAGATGAAGAGATAAAGGTAGGAAACCATGGGAGAAGTTTCAAGCTTGAACATTGTTGGTCCTTGAAATGGTAGTGACTTTCAGACCAATGAACTTTCGAAGCCTTCTTCAGTAGCAACACATGTAAGCAAGTCTTAACTTCTCATAAGTCAGCAAGTTTCCTCACAAGCCTTACTCATGTAAAAGGCACATCTTGCCTTTTAGCCTGCTGTGTTATATTGTGAATGTTCTAACTCTATCCATTACCACGGGGTATTGAGGCTTTTGGTAACTAGCCAAGTCTCAAAACTCCAACAAATCTTATGAATGTCTTGCTTGATGTTTTACCACGAAGAAGTTCAAAGACTTGATTTGGAGGCACTATACTCAAGAATGTGGTCTATTAGGTAGTAGCATGAATCCTTTCCAAAGAATCAAAGGAGTAAGGGTGTTTACTTGAAAAAATTCTATAATTAGAACCCCGGGCTTGATTGACTAATGGAACTGATCACAGTAATGGAAAGCCTTCTACTTTGCCACCTTGAAAACATGCATCACAGATCAACACTCTGATGTCCTTCTCAAAACTACAAGCTAATGTGAACAGCAAGCTTTAGAAAAATCTTGATAACTTCAGCCAAACACCTGATGTCTTCTGCACTACCTACTTGCTCTTGCTTCTTACATACCTTGCAATCCTAAAACCAAAACCTAGAGATGGACAGCAAGCCCTGAGCAACCACATTACCACAAACAAATGTTTGAGTATTTTAGAGAGTTCTTCTGAATTACACAACATTTCTTGCAAAACCCTGGGTATTATTTGGAGGATGTGTATGTACAGGAACCATACTGGGGTCAATGGATATGGTAGCATTTTCTTGAAGACAGTTGCACAGCAAGCAGTGAGACATGGTGCACCAGAGAGTGAAGACGGCGAGTTCTTCATTGTTACATCAATGCCATCAAATTATACAAAGGCATTGGTGAAACTGTGATGCCAAAATGGAAGATATGCTGCCTCACAACATCATGCTTTTGAAACTTGCAAGAGAGAAAACCCTTTCCCAGAAACCTGAAATGCAAAACCCTGAATTGTTCCATTTTGAGACTTAGTTAGTCAACAAAATTTGATGCATCAACCTCAAATTCAATGCATCCACTTTTTGCTCTTGTAATCTAATAATTGTTTAAATTTTAAAACTCTAGATGTTATTAATTTCTAATTCCATGACTGTACCTGACATGGCTGGGTAATAGGAATTTGTAAGAACTATTTCTATTTGTAACATGCAATGCCTGAGAATTAATACCAAATTACCAGTCTATGAGGATCAAACATTTGTGACTCTAAGTTTTACCTAGGAGTCAACAACGATCATGCCAATGTTGGCATGCACATACAATTTGACATATAACAACACCATGATGAGATTGGAATGCAAAATGTGCACCTCTTGAAGCAAGCAATAATATTATCTTGAAGTTTCCTTTCATCATCTCAATTTCTTGAAGAGTTGCTTGACTAAACACAAGTTTTTGAAGAAGAGAAACAAAAATCCAAAGCTGCAGGCAACATGCGAATCACATAGATAGTAGAGTTACATAAGAAAGAACATAACTCAAAAAACTTACTCAAAGGGTACACACACAAAAACATTGTGTGTGTGTGTGTTTTTTTCATGGAATACACATGCACTCCCCACATGTCTTCTACTGAGTTTTGAAATGATGAGAAAACCCAGATCAAAGCTCAGCCATTGAGCAATCAAACCAGTATGCAGAGCTGGTGTGTAGAATGCTGAAATGCTCAGCAGGTATTCGGCAATGGTCAACATGCACAATCTGGTTTACCTCTGGTATCTATGGCACGATTCAGCAGTTATATTCCTCAAGAACATATTTCCTTAACAAGTATTAATGCCATGTTCCCATTTATCACTTGATTGTATGTGTTGACTTCACGTTTGCTTCCCAATGTGGCAGAGAGACCATATGCCTATGAGTCTTGCAGCACTGTTGGGTTTTCTGCTGAGAGCAGTTGCAGCAGATTGTTTACTTCGCAAGATTCATTATGAAGGCTCACCAAGATTTGTATATTAATTTGAACTGTACAAAACTTCTTTTCGAATTTGCATAACCAAATACAATATGTCTACATATATAGTCATCAATTTAATGTATAGACATCAAAGTTTTACTCTTTCCATGTGTATTGGTGCATTAGTATGCAAAAACACCCCACTTACATGGGCATCTGACATCCTTGTGACACACTTGCATATTCCATAATTACCCATTGATAAAGCCTTATGTGATTTACCCATTTGACCAATTTCTCCATGTTGTATGAGTCAACTGATGGAACTAAAGGTTTAAGTTGCGCATAAAAGCAAGCTTCTTAAAGAGACTGAATGCATGATATATGATTCTAGTTTCTACCACTTCATTACTGTAGCTTGTCAATTATGTGAAGCAACCCAAAAACCTTCTTATGTAAGGGAAATTTGGAGTTAGAACTTTGTTGTCAAAGTTCCATTGGAAGGCTTTTTTCATGTTCCTCAAGTTGCCAAAGAAGCTTATGCTCACAATATTGTGGTTGAGGTCACTCACCAACCAAACAATTGTTGCAAAGACTTCAATTTGGAAAACAAAGACTTATGCCCCATGGTTGGAGGCTAGAGGTGAACCTTGTGCGAGGTAAGCAGCAAAATGAACTCCTAGATTCTTTGAGGCGGTGTAGAATAATCTCTTCTTGTGAAGATTGAACCTTTTTCTATCACACAACCAATTAATCAATGTGTTTGAGATCCCACAACTTAAACAATTGGCCCCTTTTTATAGTATGACAATGAGAATGATTGTTTGTTATATAAAAATTAAGATTAATTTACAATGCGAGATTCAGCTCCCTTTCATGCACCCAAATTAGTACACAATTCCAAGGCAATCATTTAAAAAATTAATGCAACTTCTATATTCTAATGAACTAAACTTATTTACCTATTGGTATCAGTACTGAAATATAAACAGAAGTATAATCACATGACTATCTAATTATGATGTAATTTGAACAATTGAAACAGAGGCAATAAAATTCAGATGGTATGGGTTTGAGACCAAAAAATTGATAAGTAGCCAAAGTTGTCACCTGTTATGCGATTTTCATACTTTGCGGGTCCACAATGTCAACAGGTTATAAAGTATTGAAGTTTCATCAACTATATATGAAATGTCACCTTGTATTGATCTATGGGCGCTTCAAACTCAAAAAAACGTCACATTAACAACATCTACACATGCATCAACTACCAAGCAACACCTTCCAAAAAAATACAATGTCATCCTCTTCCAACAAATTCCAACTACCGTAGTACCTGGGCAGCTTTGGCACAAATTATATTATTTTTATTTTTGCCGAATTTTTCAGCAAAAGACAGTTCTGAATGTCGAATAGCTTGAAAATTCAATCATCACAAGGTGGCCAGATTCGTACTCACAACCTGTGAAAGGAAGTAGCACAGCCTTTCATCAAGTCTAACTAATAGCACAGCATAGAACCAGTAAAGACACATAATTTTACTGAATTTACTGTTATATGTAAAAAATTTCAAAATCAGAAACTCAACTATTGAATCAAAATGTTCAAATTATATTAATTATTCAGCACATTAATGCCGAAGCTGCCAAGGTACTACAGTATGTCCATATTGCAGTTCTCTGAATAAGAATAAAGGAGTGAAATTTATGTGCATTACATGAATTGATGCTCCAATGCATTCTTTGAAAAAGAAAAGAAACAAGCAATTACTCATTGTGTCATGGCTCTACACTTTAACAAAATTGAGAAAGGTTGGTCATGCCCTTTGAAAAGCATTGTTGCTCCTTCCTCTGTTTTTCTCTGTTGGGGGTCGTTGTTCACAAATGTGGTGCAGAAGCACTATGACCCAAAATGACCAAGGTCATGTTCTTGACCAATGACAAAAGTAGTGGTCAACATGGACACATGGGTATTTTTTGTGGTCTTCAAAACAATGGCACAATTTAATTATTCTTGCACAATAATTTTTGTCTTACATTGAAATAATAAATAATATTATTTCTTTATCATGTCTCATGTAATATTTAAATGTCAATATTTAACATACCAAACATTATTTTATTTTATTTCTCAAATTTCTAATGTTGCATCGTATGGGACCATCCCAAGAGAGATTTCGCATTAAATGGCAACAGGTTTCTACAACCTATCCAAAAAGTTAAAAAGCTCATACAAGAAATGTGGCTCCCTTTAAAATCCCGGTAAAAATGTGATAAATGTTTTTCCAAAAAAAAAGAAAAATTCTTCAAAATTTGGCAAATTTCCCCCCCAGAAAACAGGGTGTATGTAATAGATTATTCAATTTCTGTGAATTTTGTAGAAAAAAATATGGCCAATCAAACACACATGAATTTTGAAAGCTTGATATTTACTTCAATCTGCTAACTTCTAAGAGGTTAGAACTGAGTTGCTAACATTCGTTTTATACTATGGTCTGTTATTGATCAAACCTAATAAGGTCACCCTAAATTTTGGGCATATTTTTTTGGCTACCTTCATGGAACCAAATATAAAAATTAAGCTATCGCTATAAATTCAAATATTGATGATTGAAAACCCCAAAATATCATATGCCATGTTTTTCATTTCTAATTTGGCTTTTCAGTGAGATTTCACCAATAAAAAAATCCTGGTAGGAATAGCCAATTAAGTTATGCAGGAAAAGTCCAGCAAAAAGTTATTGAGAGACTACCAAGAGTCAATCCTTTGGGGTGCTCGCTCCCAAAGAAGTTACGTCAGTAATTTCTTTAAAAATAACTAAATTTTTTAAGAAAAAAATTTTAAAATACAAATAAAAATGTAAAGGAGGTTGCGTGCTGGACAATATCTCCATACTGCCAATGGGCCACTCTAAAAAAAAACACAAAATAAAATACTGTTGAAGCACCCATTAACGATTGTTGCACAGAGCACCGCCCTTGTCCAAAGACTAGGTAGGTCTGAAAGTTGTTCTGTTACCATTTTGTGGGTGGGTAGACCCCCCCTCTCCAGTCTTCAGTTCCCCCTCACAACGCACAAAAAGCCAACACTTTTCGGCAAACAAACCAGATCAACAGCCAGAGACAATTAATTCTATGCGAAACCAAAGGGGCAAAGAAATTGCAGCATTGCTGACCACACACACACACACACACACACACAGGATTCGTCTCCCATCGGTACCACAGCAACTGTGCGCACCTTGAATTGGAAAAACATGGCCTTGGGGAAAAAGTGCTCAGACGTGCCCTGAACGCCAGTGGCTACAAACCTTCCTTAGCTATGGGCCACCCAACCAAAGCCAATAAATTCAAAGCTTTGTTGATCTCCCTTTCTTAGCACTTAAGGGATTTGTGGACAGCCAAAAGCCTCATCTCTGGCCATGGGGGAGAGGAGAACTTTTTTCCTGTGATATCCTTGGTCTGAGGAGGAACTTATGATGGAGCAGGAATGGATTTCTAACGATTGGAGAATTCTCAACAGCCATGACTACCTAAGTTTCGTACAATTATACTAGTACCTGGACTGATTTGGCACACATTACATTACTTTTAGAAATGCTAAAATTTTCAAAAAGTTCTTTTCTCAAAGAGGAAATTTTTTGTGAAGGAAATTGAATCTGTTGGAATATTTTTGATATTCCATCCATGAAGTGGAATCTTCAAAATTAGTTGATTATTCTGCAGACATGTGCTGAAGCTGCTACTGTTCTACTGTAATTATAAAACAAGGTCAGAGATACTGAATGCCACCCCGCCCACCCCGCACCCACTTTCTTGTGGAATAACCAGGGGCCAGTAACCTTTCCCAGCTGG
>Ga0209611_10012464_pt1 | contig 11952 bp, 9 predicted proteins | sample S1TSphgellanicum_3_FD_187693 | JGI IMG/M metagenome (GOLD analysis project Ga0209611, IMG submission 187693) | Host-associated microbial communities from peat moss isolated from Minnesota, USA - S1T2_Fc - Sphagnum magellanicum MG (SPAdes) (version 2) | ecosystem: Host-associated > Plants > Peat...
TGGCATGTCCATGACTGCATGATCTAGAAAAAAAAATGAAAATGAAAAAAATTATATGATGATGTGGCACATTATTCCATGCCATATTAATTTGGGTCCTCATATATCCATGTTTTAATTTTAAAATTTAAAATTATATAGTGTAAAATGTGACTATCCAAAATGATTAAAAAACATTTCATAAAAAAATGTCTCAATCAATTAGTCCTTTTTTTTATCAAAACCATGCAAGTTGCATGTTAGTCAATTTTGTCCAATTTCACTAAAAACTTAGTGAATTTGAACAGTGGAAAGAAACAAGATTTTTCTTGTGATAAGTTTTTAACTGTCTTAAGGGATCTAACTTAAAATTCTTATTGTCATCCTTGAAAAAATATTCATGGATTGGTGGAAGGTTTTTCAACATACCACGATGAAGAAGAAGGTAGCATGGGAAAAGTTAAACCGCATTTGGACATGGGCTTTTCCTCAAAGTTGTGTCTACGAGAAAAGCAACATGTGAACTCTATCATAGTTTCCTATTGTTTCGAAAATGGAAATGCATAATTTCTACAACTATGTTCCAAGAATTGTATCGTAATCGCCACAATCGCTTGTGTGGTCTACTATGCCAAAACCAAGTTTCTTCTTCCACCACAAGAGAACAAAACTTCCAACAAAAAGCTTCTACAAGGTTTTCATGTACAAATTATGTCACGACCAATGCCCCATTCCAACCCACAAATTTCATTCTCTTGTCTCTTGATCCTCTATTGATGTCACGTTGGAACTACAAATGTGCGAGCAAGCGAACAACACAAGGAAAGCTCCTACGTTCCAATAGTTATATCAAGGTTGCTTGTGCATTCCACCATGGCCATTTAAGCAGATGCCAAAACCAAGGTTCCTTCTTCTATTGACCCATGAACACACCAACTTTATTGTTCTTCTCATTTTAGGGCCATCATGTCAGATGAACCTTGGGGTTTCATAGCCCCATTTTTTAAACATTCAACTATAGGGAAAGATAAGTTGGGGAATAAGAACCAAATGAAAAAAAATGTCATGTCCATGGTGGGACAACGGTAGGTCCCAACCAATGTTGGATTGGTATATAGGTTGTACTTGGATATCAACTTGGGTATCAATATGAATATGAAAATACCCAACTAGTTGGGTATGGTTTGCTCATCATATTGCAGTTGAAACCATATTGCAATGGTATGTGAAAATTGGATATTTCGACTCATATTAAATCCAATTGGTAAGAACATTTTGAGTACCTTGATCTATATTCATATACAACTATTTATGAATATCAATGCCATGGTATGAATATCAACTTTTTTAAGGTGTAAGGTGTGAGTTGTAAATTATAAGCTATATTGTTCTTCAATATGGCAAGAAGTTATTACATTATAGCTGAGGGTGGCTCTTCAATGTTGGTAGCCTTTACTTTTGATCAATGATGCATTAGTGATGAATATAAAACCTCTTCAAATCAATGTTGTCATAATATTTTTTGCTAATTATTGTATATGACTTATCAAGTGATGGGTTTTTTTTTCAACTTGGGATCTACATGTGTAGATGAATTTTATTAGTTTTATGCCTTTAATAATATTAATGATATTAGTTTTTTCCAACTTGGCAGCTTTAGCCTTTGATGAATGATGCATTTGTGATGATTTTGGGACATTTACAAATCAATTTTGTTGTGATTGGTGTTTTGTTATTTTTTTTGGAAAGGTTTGTCAAGGATTTTTTCCTTTCAATTTATGCAAAAATTTGCATTTTTTTGTGGCATCACACATTAAATCAACATATTCATATTGATACTATGTACCCCTTTGATATCACACATTTCAATACCATGATATTCATACCATTGTGTGAAAATTGTAAATTTTGTACATATTGATACCACATGTTATGTGTTTTCATATTTTTGCCTTAATACCCATATTACCATGGTATACAAATTTCCAAAAAAATCAAATACCCATACCAAATGGGTATGTTAAAAAATCCAATACCCATCCAACATTAATCCCAATGTTTTTTTTTTATCTAGAACAAAATCAAGAATTTGAAATGGAATTGATTAAGGAGGTTTTCAATCATTGAAAATGAGAAAAAAATCTTCAGATTCTTAATATCTATATTGTGTTTTTAGTGTGTAGCCAAATATATAGAAATATGATTAAAGATTTACATTATAGATAATTTGGTTTATAGCCAGATTTGACAACATGTCTTGATTATCCCAGAAATAAAATAATTTATAAATAACTACCTAACCTAGAACATGGGATTTGAAGGCTCCATACACATATATATAATGTAATATGGGGGTAGCTTTGGCACATGGTTGCCAAATTATTAAATAATTTTGAAGATTTTATGTTAATAAAATATTCCTAAATATTTAAAAATATTCTCCATTTTTGTTAAGCTCTTTTCAAATTAAAAAAAAAACTTTGTATTGAAGCCCAATGTTTCTTTTATTAGTGAATTTTTTTGTCATTTTGACCTTTACAAAGGATTTTTCATGGAAAGATTGGCCCAAATTCACCACATTCTAAAGTTTTTTTTTGAAATTTAGATCTTTATAATAAGTTCCAATAGGTATATAAAGGATTTTTTTTTTCTTTTACTTTCATACCTAGTATGTAGCCAAATTTGGCTAAATTATTTTCTAGATGATCACTACTTTGACTACATCACAAAATCCTTAACATAAACCACCATCATATGGACTCGACCTGGGATGTACAACTGAAATAACAAGGAACTTGTTTTTTAATGACTCTACCATAGGTTGAAACAAAAAACTTGCTTCGCTAATGTAAATTTTTTTATTTAAAAGGCATGCATTTGCATGGAACATGCGCATCAACCATATGCACACCGAATATGCCAGGTGTCACTTTCACATTGGGTTGACTTTGAATCAATATCTATACGCAAATCTTACACTATTGTTTAATCTTTTGAATCTTCCCTTTGCACAAAGCCAACAAGGTGTGTTATACACAATGGCCCTACCATTAATTTAATATCAACAATTGATATTTATGATAAATTGGTTATAACTAGGGGGAAAAAATAAAAATAAATCTATTTTAATGTACATCATGTCAATGTTGTAAAAGAAAAAAATAGCGATTTAAAAAAAAATCTTTTTACATCACATTAGTTATGAGGAACCCAAAAAGGGATCTCATATTAAACGATGACATGTTATAGGAACCTATTTAAAAATTTAAAATTTTGCTACCAAACCAAAACTAATAAAAAAATGTTGCAGAAAAATGTTGCATTTTTTTATGTTGCATTTTAAAAAAAGAGTTGGTGAATGTAGTTATGTAGCTAAAAAGCTTTCTAACCCATAACACTAACTATTCCTTTGGAGGACATTGTTGCTGCCATGCACTAGCTACACCCACTTCCTTTAGACCTTGTTCCTCCTATTTTTTATTATCATCCTGAGCACATTTTTGTCTTGGATAGGACTTTGTTTACCCAAGCCTCAACCATTGCTCCCAATTTGTTTTTAGGTGGGCTATTTGGGATGGTATATAAACATTTCTCAAGATGCTTCATACTAAAGAACCCATTTTCAGGGTTTTCGGAATTATTTTAGGCTTTTGTTATTGTTGCTCATGGGGTTATTCCTAAGTCAGTGGCCTTAATGCTAGGGGTTAGTAGATTGTTGGCAATGGCAAAGGACATTGGTAGTCTTCGTCCTATTGTTGTAGGCGAGGTGTTTTTTCGACTTATTAATTGTTCCATTGTCCTACAACTTTGGGAGCCATTTCAGGAGCACCTATCCCCCCATTGTTTAGAGTATCAACCTTTGGAGGCTGTGAGGCCATTCTTTTTGGCATCTAACCCTTCTTCAACATGCACCTTGATTGGGTCAAGATGTAGGTTAGATCTTGAAAACGTTTTTAATAGTGTTTATCGAGCTATTATTTTTAAGGAATTGTGTGATGCTGGGGGGTTTTTGGCGAGCATTGTCCTTTTTACCATGTTGTTTTATGATGCAACATTTTAAAAAAAAATACCAACATGGGCAACATGTGGAGGGGGTCACCATTATTGAGTCATCTTTAGGCACAAGGTAGGGTGACCCCCTAGGAGGTCCTTTATTTGTTTTGGCCCATTATCAAACTCTCCTAGAAACCATCGCGTGGGGCCCCAACTATGTTTTTCCATCTATAGCAGATGATACCCACATCGTAGGGCCTATGAATGAACTTTCCTACACCTTTGACCACCTTTTGACCCAATTAGCCCAAGTTGGGTTTAGGGTCAAGGTGTTAAAGTGCAAGTTTTGGAATCCTTCAAGGATTTCTCCAAGCATAAAGATTTTTGACAATTGCATTTTGGTCACAAATGGCCTTTGCATTTTAGGTGTGCTAATGGGTTTTTAGGACTTTGCCACACATTTTGGATGATGCTTTATTTTAAGATGTGACGCATATTGATGATCTTCCTCTTTTGGGAGACGCCCAGGTTTTTTTGGACATTTTATCTTCGTGTGCAGCTTGTTAACCTTTTTATCTCACATGGACAATATATATATTTTTTCCTTCCTGTTTCTTTTGGTAGATTTGAACAAGAGAATTATGTAAGTATGTGGGGACATTATGGGTCTAGGATTATGGGAGTCATTTCAAGGCCCCGTAACGATGCATCAAGTTCAACTACTAATATCGTTTGGTGGTATAGGCCTTTTTTTTATGGAAGATTGTGTCCCATTTATTTTTTTAGGGAGTTGGGCTTTGGTGGCTCCATATTTGTGCTCTAGGTTTCGTATTTTTGATAGGCCCATTTTGGAGGAATATGTTTTTCAGGTTGAAGGGGGCCCACACTTGTTTTAATCATGTCTACGTGGAACATGAGATGGCTTGCTTTTTATAGTTAGGGAGATGCACTTTTCTTTTGAAAGTCTAGCTGTTACTAGCACCCTGGATCTACATGTTTATTGATGGACATCCACCATGACAAATCTTTCAGGTCTATCTTGGAGGATGACTCCATTTCCTTAATATCCAAAATTCGCATTTTTTTTTGTTCGGGTAAGGGGGCAAAGTTATAGTTGATTGTTAGGCCATCTATTCGTTTGTTTTGCATTGCACATTCTACTTTCACCTTAACATTGTGTTTTCACTTTGGTTTGATTCATCCTTTGGCATTTAGTCTTTTTTCACATGTGAGTGTGGACATGAATTGGATGCATCTAACACATATTCAGTTTGTTGCCCATTTGGGGGTCAGCGAATAGCCACACATGATGTTATCTGAGATGTCATGTTTGCCTTCAGTCGAAAAAGTGGGCATGTTGTATGGAGAAAGCGGTGGTATGCATTTACGTTAAGACTTTCATTACGAGTCGATCTTTACATGACTCGAAAAGATCAGGTTTTTGTTGCCAATGTGGTGGTTATTGACGCAACGCAAAAGATAATGGCTTCAAGTGTCACTAGTTGACTAATAGGTGTAGTTGTGAAACTTAATGCCATTACTAAGATCTGCAAATTGCTTCAAGAAGGGCACCATTTAATTCTGATGGCCATGAAGGTGCACAATGCACCCAAGTGTGATATGGATTGTTTCATCAGGGAGTGTGCTTGTCTTTTCCACGATAAATGATCGAGAGGTCATTTATCATTGTCTTTTTGCATTCAATTTTTTAAGCAACATGTTAATATTGCTTTCCAATGTGCTTTAGTTTCTATTGTAAAGAGGAAGATTGCGTTGACAAGCGATGCTTATTTTAGACCTCTCACTCCTATAAGATCTCACAATTTGCATGTTGGTGACATAAGAATCACCCTAGGTGAGATAGCTTCCTACCACAAGAGAAACTAGCTCTCCCTCTTTTTGGGGCCTTCGGACTCAGTGCCTTTTGGCCTTTCTTTGGCCTCCCCTTTTTGTCTTCCCTGTGATGGTTCTGGCCATTGGTCTTTTATTGTTTTGTTGTGTTGTGTGCCACCCTTGGTTCTTAAAAACCGAATCGAAACTGGGTCTAATTTCGCAACCGATTCCAAAACTGGAATCCAAATTATTATTTTTGAAAAACTGGACCCAGAACCAGATTCCCAGTTCAATTTACATATGTTCAAAACTGGAAAGTTAACCAAGACTTTTGAAAACGTTCATTTAAAACAGAAAAAACTAGAATGGGGGTTAACCTGTAGTTAAAGCCAGTAACTGCTGACTGCAGTGTAGTCAAGGACTAGAACCAGAACAGAACAAAAACAGATGGACCCAGGATCAACTTCTCGATTTATGTGTAACCAAAACTGCAACCAGAATCAAAACAATTCTAACTTTACATTTTAGAATTGGAACAGGATGTGATGAAACCCTGCCAAACTTATGGAAAAGGGGGTTATTCATAAAAGTAAAGAACCTCTCGACACTGGTTATGATGTACATGCATTTTATCCAAGTTGATGAAAACCTGCCAAGTTAGTTAGTATGTTCAGAAGGAGAATCAATTCTTATTATGCCAGGCTGCCAAGTTTTGGAACTCTTGAAATCCATAGATCTAGAGAACGAACAAGGGAGCGGTGGATAGTAGTCCAACTTATTGGTAAATTGGCCCTTTGTCACTAGTAGGTAGCAATTTTTTGGACCTGAATGATACGATATTGACACATATGGAGGATTTCCGTTTTTAAAAAAAGCCACAATTCGCCACATTTTGAAGAAATAGAAATTGCCAGATTTTTAAAACAGGTTCCAGCAGGTAACCAATAGATAAAAGGATTTCTACTTTCATAATTGACTTATAGCCAAATCTGGCTAAACCTTCTTGTGGATGATTGTCAATATGGCTACATCTCAAAATTGTGGGAAAGAAAAAAAGGTGGCAGGCAGTTAATTTTCGACTTTTCTAAAACTCCCTCACTGTGTTCATTGGCCACTGGCGTCAGTAACCTTTTTGTCGTGACTCTCGAGCTTGCAGAAAAACCATATAGATAGGCGTGCCCATCACGTTATGTTCTTCCTTTCTCACGTCTTTTTCTCCTCTCAGCTTCTCCAATGTGATCAGCAGCGCATGTCACATCACATAGTGTTCCTATCTCTTTCCGTTTCTCCCTCTCGCGATCAGCGCTATATTTAATTTTGTTGTAACTATTTTTGTTTTTAGTTCACCCAATTAGTATACATCAATGTTGTGTGTGTAAATGGTTTGGGACCTAAATTGTGTGTAAGTGTAAATTTAAAACTCGAAACATGTAAATGTAAAACTAAATATATTTATGTGATTTTATGTGGCTATTTGAAATAGTATAAGTGTTTATATATATATATATATATATATAATTTTATATGATCATATAAAATTGTGTAAATGTAAAAAATGTCATTTTTACTTGGGAAGGGAGATTTCATAGTGTCTTTGGTGATAGGCCAACCAATGGCCCATTGCAAAAAAAATTCATCAAAACGTGCACCCACAATAAATTAATGGATTTGTAAAAAGGTATAGTTATTTAAGGTATATAATAGAATTATTCATAAAGTAAGGAACACACAACATTAGAAACCTAAGTTTGGTCATAAACATCTGAGAGAGATTCAAGGAAAAAAAACCTACACAAGAATACATTAACATTAGGGGATGAAACTAAAAAAACCATCAATTTTTGTGGTAAACTAAATTTCACCTTGTCTTTCCTTTTTCCTTAGTGCCTCCACTATAATTGTTACATATATTTTCACTATACCTACTTGTATAACTACTATAATTATTAATGTTGGGCGGGTATCACAAATTTATGATACTTACCATATTTGGGTTTCACAAAATAATTTAAAACAAGTTCATGTTTCACTTTTTTCTTTCTAAAATTTATACATTGAACAAGGGTATCAATATTTTGAAAAAAATTAAACTGGGTCTCACAATGTTAATTTTCAAAAATTTGAAAACAACCGGGTAACCCTTAATAGTTTTCACAAACCAGGCGTTATTATTTTTTCCCCTAAAAACTTTAAATTTAAAATTAAAAAAATTATTGATTTTATTGCTTTTCTTAATAATGAAAAAAATAAAAATAATGTTACAATTGGTTTTTAAGAATAACCAAAAACTTATCTATTAAACTTTTACATTTCAACAACTTTATTCATTTCAAATTCACCTTCAAACTCTTTTAATTCCTAAATTTATATCCCTTTTAAGGAATTGCATTAAATTAGATGGAGATTTACATCCCATTCTAAAATCATGAGGCCAATGTTTGTTAATAAATATGGGTGAAAGCATTAATGGAGGGACTATTTGGATTATCACACTTGTAATTATTCTGGATTGCATACAAATGTAAAATTTAAAGCCATATTCAAAATTAACAATATCAAAATTTCAATTATTCATGTTGTCGTAGACTTTAATGGGAATTATCATAAAATATTTGGATGAATTCTAAAAAAATTATGGATTCATAATGGACAACATTACGTTTGTCACATAGAGAAAATGAAAAATGTGGATTCAAAAAACATATCAAAGTAATGTCAAAATAAAAAATAAAAAATAAAGCATCATCAAATGAAGAATTTATTAGTGAAATGAATTGAAAATTTCCTAATATATATATTTTTAATTTAAAAAAATCTAAATGATGTAATTGTTATAAATTTTATCCTTGGTAATCCATTTCACATTAAATTTTTTAATTTTTTCCATGGATTTTTTTATTAATCACACATTTAAGGATATTCATAAGTTGGTTTATTAATATTTATGATTAAAAGCATAGGGGATAATATAAAATTTATGGTCTGACAATTATTAAAAGTGCAAAAAAATCACTAGTGTTAGATTATGAACTTTCAAATGCCACTTTTGAGACACCTAACCATCCTTTTGCCCATATCAACTTCTCTAAATTTTCAATTTGCAAATGACATCTCCTAAGATTAGTAAGATGTCATTTAATGTCATCTAAACCTGGTTAATGGATTTTTTGGTGGCAGCTAGCTCCCATTCTTGAATTCCAGGTGCAAACAACTCTATATCCCAATTTGACAGTTTACCATTTGCTAGTTAGTTGTTACTGATTTAGATTTCTGTGAATTAGGTTCCAGTTAGTCCTGTTTAAGGGCTGATTATGTGTAGAGTAAACCCCTTGGCTGTGGGCTTTACCAGTCTAAGGGTCAAGGGTTGGATGAGCCGATTCCAGTAAAACCTGTGGCCAAGGGCTTTATCAAGTGTAAAGACTGGGCCAATTTTATATGTTCTTATTTTTTCCCGTATTATTCTTTCCTCGAGATACAATCTCAACTCTTTGGATGCCCAGTTTCCCTTGGACATAATCGTATATAAGGTATAAATTATTAGTAATGTTATATGTACTAACAACATCAACTTAGTGTCTAGATTATACTGAAAATATATGCAATACTTTTATATGTTTGGACAGGTAGGGCTGAAGCCAATTAGGTTGTGTAAGCCATTCTTTTACAGTCGGCTAGGTGGTAGGTTTGTCTAGGAACAACCCACTAATTGTACAAAGAGTGCATAAAAGATATAAGTGAGGGGGACCAAAATGAAATGGAAACTTTGAGACCTTGGCAAGCATTTGTTGAGCAGATTATTTTTTCAATAGAAGTGCTTGCAAATAATTAAAGTCACATGTGAATGTGTATATTTTGGGGTATCTGGCCAAGTGCTTCTAAATACCAGTGTATGGATAAGAAGAATTTATTGCTAGCAACTCAGGGACAAACTCTTTTGCAACAAGAACAATACATTAGATGGGTTTATCACAGTGTAGGTTTCTGATTGTCTGCTACCCAGTGGCTCACTCTAGAAAAGGACATAATCACATACAAATGAGAGAGGGGGGTAAGTGCTTAGAAGATGTTATGAATTACTCATCCAAGGCATACTAGTGGGCCCAAGTATTTGAAACCTCATGTAAGGTCACCCATCCAATATTATTCTGATCAATATGAGCTTAACCTCAAATTTATTTTGAAGAAACTTTTTAAAATTTAACAGTTGATTTCTAGAGAAAAAAAGCATTCTAAATTCAATAAATTTTGTTTTGTTGGTTCCAAAATTACAAAGCAAGAAACATGCACATGATCTCGTCAATGGTTTCCTTGCAGTACAAAAAACAGAGCAATGGGACTCACAGTTTGGCAGGGTTACTATCTGGTCACATCCAAACAAAACAAATCAAAACAACTATCCTAATATCAACACATACATGAACAAAGCAAATACCAACCTTCCCTTCACCCAATCTGTAACAATGACTAATCTTTGTACAAGCAAAAGCAGGATTGTCATGATTTTATTTTGCAGGTTTAAATAACAAAAGTCTGAACAAATCCCTCTTTGCTTTATTGACTCTAAGAAACTTGGTCAAATCCCTTCCCCCCTCCCCATCCCAATTTATCACCTTCACCCACTACGAAGTATCTTACACAAGTTGAGCCATAGATGGATTGGTTTGCTATCTTCACCCAAGCTGTCATGTCAACAAGCTGCTAGGAATCTTGTTTTTCCTTATTTTTTGTTGATTGTTTCATTTAGTTTTTTTTTTGGGTTGTGTCCACTTGTGCTCTCATTTGCATTGTACTTTTGATGGATGGGTTCTCATCCTTGATTTTTATATAGAGGGTTTTTCTTCTGGTTAGGACAGACTGGAAGTGGGCTGAACTTTGGCCACAGCTTGCTCTAGACGGGCTCTCTTTTTTTCTTCCAGTACCTTCTAAGCATGGAAGTAATCTGACTTGTAATCAGTAACTATAATTCATTACTTTACCTACTCAGAGTAGCCTGTGAGCCTCATTACAGGTGGTGATCATGACATTTTATCCACTTACTTGCTGGTTCTCAAATTTTTTAAATAATCAGTTTTTGTATATAACCATGATTTTCAAAAAGAATTACAAAGCTGCTGGTTTTTTCTTGTCCTTTCATGAAAACCATCAGTTCTTTGAGGGTTTTGGAAGAACCACCAGTTTTAAAAATTCAAAGAACCACCCAACACTGGTACCTACTGAGGCCCTTATGCTAGTTTACAACATTTAAGTCTCATTGAGGTGTGTGGGCAAACCTTGAGTATTCTGTCACATGAGGATGCATGTCAAAACCTGAGAATGCACGGAATACCTTTTGAGGGTGTGATGAACCAGAACATGGATTGCGCTGCCTGGTTTTTCCAGAGCATATTTTCGGAATGTTTTCATGACTGAAATAACCAGTTTCCACCTTGGGGGGTGGCAACTAACTAGGCTCACCCAAATTCCAGACACATTATCGGGCACAACCCAGCACATTCCATGATGTAATGGTTTTCATGATTTGCAGAATGAGCAGGTCAGGTAGACTAAAACCTGGACTATTAAACCTGGACTAGGTTATTGTGCCTTGCAAGCGGGCCTAAAAAGAAGCAGAACAGACCAGATGAAAACCATTACTTAGATACAATTTAGCCAAGTTAATGAAAACCTGCCAAGTTAATTTTTATATTTAAAAGGGAAAAAAAATTATGCTAAGCTGGGCCAAGTTATGTTTAGAAAAAACTTTATGCCCCAACATGGTCACCGGTTTGGCACTCCAGAGACCGATAGATCTACAGAACGAACAAGGGAGCAGAAGTATACGGTAGACCAGCTTGTGACACATTGTCCCTCGCAGGTAGGTAGTCAGTCTCCGTGTAGAACAACTTTGCTTTTCTGGAAATCCCTTACTTGTTCTAATTTGCCACTGGTGATGGCCTTCTTACCATCTCGACCCTGCAGGAGCAGCTGCTATGTAGAGGCGTGCACATCACATTGTGTTCTTCCTATCTCTTCTCACGTCGTCTTCTCCTCTCCGTTTCTCCAATCTGATCAGCAGCGCAGGGTCACATCACATCGTGTTCCTATCTCTTCTTCTGAGGTCTTCTAATTCCTTTCTCCGTTTCTCCTCTCATGATCAGCGCTATAGAT
>Ga0209611_10012465_pt1 | contig 11952 bp, 11 predicted proteins | sample S1TSphgellanicum_3_FD_187693 | JGI IMG/M metagenome (GOLD analysis project Ga0209611, IMG submission 187693) | Host-associated microbial communities from peat moss isolated from Minnesota, USA - S1T2_Fc - Sphagnum magellanicum MG (SPAdes) (version 2) | ecosystem: Host-associated > Plants > Peat...
CTTATAAATTGTACGCACATTATCATCTATTTTCACATTGTAAGGCATTGAAAACAATGTGAAGGGATGCAAACATGAAGGTTTTTTTTTTAGTGAAAGATGCATTTTACAAGACTTGAATATTACATCAACATATGATGTGAACATGGTTCAATCCCCACAAACAATAAAAAGTAACATCCTTGCTTCCATGATTGGATAGTTCAAGGTTTTCCATAGAAAAGCGGAATTTGTTTATGCAAGCTCTAATTACAATTAATGATTGATTTAGTGGATGAGTTAATACTTTAAAATCATTGCCCAAGTTTGCAAGAACAAGTAATTCATAAATTAATGAAACATTGTTTTCTTGCTTTCAAGTTTGGAGGATATTATATTATTTATGAAAACAAATTTGTACATTGCCAAGATTTGTGAGTATGATCGATGATCTTAAAAATCCCAATATAATGCATTTTTGTAGTTGGGTATAAATGTCTAACTCTATCTAATCAAATTTATAGTTATAATTGTTACTTTGTTTGATATCATCCCTTTGCAATGGCTTGTTTTACATAAATTGTCAAAATTGGTCATATATTGAACATGATACCTTGATCTATTTACCATCAACTTTTGTTTGCACAAGTTATCACAAATCTTTGACTTGTTTTGGGCAACTTGAAAATTTTATTATAACATTTTGTGAAGTTGAAAACATGCCATTGGTTCACATCAATTTCATTTAAGCACCCAAAAAAAAAGGTCTATTAAGAATTAATTGCATGTGTATCAATAAATTGTTTACAAGTTTGCATCTTAAAACAATGACAATCCATCTAATGTCATATGCTACAAACACTAATGTTGACCTTGCATTAAGTACAATTTTGACCTTTGTAAATGTTAATCATATTTTTATAAATGTTAATATAGAACCTTTATAAATGTCAAATAATTAGTTTTGATAATAATTACATATTTGACTTTTGTAAGTGTTAAATCAAAATATGTATAAATATTAAACTAACTAGTTATTAGTTAGTATATTAGTTCCTATTGGTTAGGTAACTACTTTAATTACTAGTTAGTGCTCCATATTTAAATTAATGTTAGATAACCAGTTTAATTACTAATAAGAACCACCAAGCCTATAAAAGGAGATGAGTTTGAATCTTTTATATTCTTGTTCATTTGTAATAGCATGCACGAGAGTTTGTTTTGTTATGTTTTGAATTTGAATGTATACATTGTGTTTAGTTTGAACATGCATGCATAGGAATAATGAGATTATTCATGTGTAAATATTTTTCAGAAGTGTATACTTTGTCTATGAACAACTAAACTTTCAATTCCAAGTGTTATTAAAACAATATGCTTTATTCTTTACTATTGGATTGTAAGGCTCACTTGTCATTGTGAATGATATTTCTTTTAAAATCTATAAATTCAGTATAGACATACAATGTTAATTTTGAAATCAACAATATTGTGAGAACTTCAAAACATAAATTTGTGTGATTATCTTTATTAGTATTTAGTTTCCTATGCCTTAATGTATTAGTCAATGTCTCAACAATAGCTAGCTCCCACTAAATTACTTATAATTGGAAAATAAAAATAATTATGAAAAATGGCTATGTGTAATTACAAGATATGGAATGCATTGCATTTGGGATCCTACTATAGGAAAACATATAGGGAAGGGGAGTAGATGAGGTGTTATCCACTAACATTTTTTTAATTGTTGGTATCATTGTAAATGTTAAGGCTCATTAGCTTTGAACATGTTACCATTCACATCTCATGTAAAGAATTGGCATTTTTTGTCCTATATATATATATATATTGTGATGTAACATGAGTGGCAATGATCCATAATACAATTTAGCCAAATTTGGTTGTAAGCAAAATATGAATGTAAATATTAAAAATAGATTTAAACATCTTCAGTTGGTTAGAACTTGGTGTAGAAGATGGAAATTATCCTAGGAACATACAATTTTTTTCAAAATTTAGCAATTAAAACCTCACAAAACATTGATTTTCACAATTTTGGAAAAACAATTTACCAAGAGGTGAAAAATTACCAAGAATAAAAAACATTGTGCACTTGCTCCCCCACATGAAAATCGCAACTTCTACATATATTGGATGAAATGTGATGATCTTCTTTTTTATTAAAAAGATTTTATTTTCATTGTTTAGTCATGGAGCAAGAAATAATTATGTCACCTCTAAATTTTATATTTGTTACGTGCTTTTTAGAAAAGTTCTTCAAACTAAATTTCTTTTGTTTAAATAGTAGCTAGAGTTGACATTATTGAAAATATATTCCCAAGGGTATTACATTGTTTAGATGCAAATAGACTTTAAAAAGTTTTTGTGGGGTTATTATGTCAAAAGCTCATTCATCTCAAGACTACTTTAATTTGAAGATCTTACTTTCGAAGTTTATGTGATATCCAACATGACTCATTGTTAGATCACATTTAATGTTCTTTCTATGTATGTTCACCATGGACAAGTTGTGAATAATGGAAAATGGACTATTGTTTCTCATGGAAGTTTGGCCTCCAATATAAGAAGGAAAAGGTCACTTTATGACAATCACAACAACACCAACATGATTGTCCAACTCTTCCAAAAGATTTTGACATTGAGACATTTGATGATTGCAACTTGCAACACATCTTATGGAGTACTTAAGGCAAGACAAATAAAAACTTTTCAAATTTGACATCTAAAGTGTGAGGTGAAAACTTGAAGTCATCGATAGTTATAATTCTTAAATTCCTTTTTAACATAACCTTTACAAATTGAAAACATTGTATTTACACATTAACATCATAAGGACTCAATTGAAGCCACCCACATAGATAGGTCTTATAACATGCATGTGAATGTTTTTTTGTGTTACAAGGTTATTTTTGTGTTTTATTTTGTTATTTATAATGCCTTCTACATAGGATTTTTTTAAAATTAAAATATCCTCAAATAATGATACATTTATTTTTTTGTTATGTAAACATTATTACATATTTTAATAGTTATTATGATCTAAAAATTGAATCAAATAATTATATAAACATATGTTGTCAATTATTCACATTGAAATATTTGAAATTGTGATTGACATTGAATGTATTTTGTTTCATAACATTATCAAGTAATGGAGATATTAGTTCAAGTTTAGGAGGATCAAAATTGGATAATTGCCATTGGAACTTGGGAATCCTCACTCTTTTGCAAACTAAAACGTTATTTGGATTGATGCTTTGGATATTTTAAGATTCTATGGTTTCAAGGGACTAGTTATCTATGTAATGGTGTAATTATTTTATATTCAAAATAATTATTAGTTCAATACATTTTCAAAAAAAAAACTTTCCTTTCTTAATAACATGGACATGAAACATGTGCCTTTCCATGTCCATGTTATATTGTAAAATCAAATTTGTGATTGACATAAATAATCATGAACTATTGGAACACATATGCAAACATATGAAGGAAATATAAAAGGGGGAGAAGGGGGAGGAGATATTATCAAATTGATAAACCTTCATATCCTTTACCATTGTTTTTACCTCTTTCTCACATTTCAAAGTGAGGTTTAAATGAAAACCTAAAGATTTATTTAAAGTACATTCCATAAATCCAAAGCTTTTAGTTCAACCATGGGGTTCTAGTTTAGAATCCAGGCTTCAAACCATGCGGGCATTTTCACAATCAATGTACCCAAAAGGATGGTCTAACAAAAAAAGGACTACAAAGAATTATTTTTAAATTTTTATTAGATTTACTATTTTATGCTTATAGTGAATTGGTATATGACTATAATTAGAATGATGTCATGTTAATCTATTAAATAAATTGGATATAATATATGTCCTTTTGGGTCCTTTTAAATAATTTGAGTCATTGTCTTAATTCAAATTTTCATCTTGAAGGAATAAAAAAGAATGTACTAAACAATGCAATTCATTTCAATTTTCTTTTATGTATAAGTAATGCATACTTCTATGTTTGGCAACGTTCATATAATGCATTTGATTAAATAATATACTATATAATTATTTTTTAAGGCTATAAAATCCATTCTAAACAAGCAACAAAGAAAATGATTCCTTTTTTTTCCATTTTTGGTTGATTTTTTATATTCCCTAGGCTTAGGATTTATAGCCCCAAGTGTCGACAAAACATGCAAGAAAACATGTTAAATTATATAAAAAACTTATGTACTCATTTTTTGCATTTCTAGGTTTCTTACCAAAATATTTATGCATAATTACATACATATGTGAAAAATCACCACCACCATGAAAATGATCATAATTTGAATTATCATTAATGACCATCAATTTATTTTTCATAGTTAATATCTTTCACTTAAATTTATTTGATTTAGACTTTATGTTTGAAAAATAGCGAAAACCAAATCTTTGAGTCCTATGTCAAAAAAGGGGTACCCTAATTGTGAATATGCCCATCTATATAATTATGTAATGATGTCATTATGTTAGTCAAAATAAAATAAATTGATAGCCCTAACTTCCTTATTTCTTCCCTTCACTGATTTTACTTTTACAATTTTACCTTTTTAACAATACATATTTATCATATACCTTTTGAAATTTTCATTTTCAATTATCTTATTTCTTTTTCATAACTACATTCATTTCCTTTATTCACATACATGAATATGAAACAAATGTAGCAATTAAAATATATATATTATTTAATTCAATTTAATTCAATTGTTGTGGCCATTTCAAATATCAAAGGTAATTGAGTTTAAAAAATTATGCAAAAATAACAATGCAAACAAAGGGCACAAAAGTTGGGGGCCCAATTGGGCATCAAGGCTAAAAAATATTTGTATTTAAATTCTTTAAAAAATCAAAAATTGTTCTCTATATGTATATATATCATTTTGTGAAAAAAAATCATTTAAAAAAATCATAAATCATAGGTATACATTATAATATTTGGATATTTTCAAGAAAATATGAATTACATTTAATTTTATAATTTTTAAATTGACACTATGTAACCTTGGATTAAACCAAAACTTTTTCCCTAGATATAGGTTCCTATTGTGAAAATTGGATCTAGGACCTTGTTGTTTAATGTAATCAATATTAACCAACATAACTAGACATTGATTAGAATGTAGTTGAACCTTGTTAAATAATGTTTCCCTTGAATAAGTTGAATGCTCATTTTAAATAATGGTAATAGTGTTTGAAATGGCAACAATATTAAATCATATTATCTCATGATGACTATGAATACATCGTTTTGAAATATCTTTTAAAATGTTTTAATATGGTATGTTAATCAACAACATCCCATATATTTGAATTGTTTGATAAAATGTATGTAGCTTCTACATAAGTACATCCAAATGTAGTTTTCAATCAATTGATAAAGTAAATGTCATATTAGAATTTGAAAATCATATCAAAATTATACATATTATAATCAACATATAGGTCATAAATTTAATTAAAATATTTGTTGCCCACAACTGTACCTATCACCAATTATTTTCCCAAAATTTCAACCATCATAGTTTTTATGGTTGAAATTAGTGGTGTCCCACAACATTTATTGGGTTGAAATTTCTTTTCAATTTCAATTACAAATCTTGAGTTTGGTGCCTAAACTATAGCTAGATAGTAATGCCACAATTTATTCAAAATCAACATAAAATATTATGGTTACAAGTTATAACATTTGAAAATTTGGCCATTCATGAAACTTGGATGATATTTCCATTGGAAGGGTTTTAATTGGAAATAGACAATTTTACCAATATTTAATGTTGGATGGTTAAAATTTACAAACACAACATGACTTCGCATGGAGATTCCTTTATTTTCTCCACAATGAATGCCCATCCAAAAAGGAAATTTCCTCATCTAAAAGTCACCATGTAATTTATCATATTAATGTCCAAGCAATATTTTCTTTGATTTTCTTTTGGCGGTATAGGTTTCATGGTCTATAGTTGATTTAGTCATCATAGCCAATTATAAATACTAAATTTTAATATAAAAAACCACAATCTTAGTAACTCTTATTTTCCCCACAAGTTGGCTTGAAATACAAATGCATATAAGTCCCATGTCCCACCTATTAATTAAGAGGGAGTTGTTGAAGCATGCAAATCAAAAACAAAATATTTCATGACTTGGCAAAAAAATTCACATTTCAGTTTTATAAAATAAAATAAAATGTCAACTCCATAATTATCCTCAATAGACAAACAAAAATATTATTTTTAATAAAAAATAGTTCACACATCATATGATTTGGGTTTTTCATTTTTCAAAATTTTCAAATTTTTTATGTGAAAAATTGGCGAATTTTCTTCCAGAAATTTTTTAAATAGTCAAATTTAGACTAGAAGAACATCCCCCCCCCCCTCTTTTCAAAATTATGAGTTAGAATCTTACATTTCCCATTCTCCTCCTATTTTTCATGCCATAATAACTTTTCACTTACACAAAACTCTTGTCAAAATTCTTACTACTTACTTGAACCAAACAAAAGAAATATTAGGTTTAAGTTAATGTATTTAAGTCTAAAATTATAGATATGGATTATGAAAGTACATTTATTACAACCATCTCGATTTATGCACTATTTTTTAAAAAAATTGTGGGTAACTAACTACTAGAGTTCATTGGTTCTATGGGGGATTCATAGGTGGTAAGTAGGAAGAATGCATAAATTGGTTCCAAAACTCATTCCCCCCAACAACAAAACATTGATTTGGCTGCAAACCCAAACTATGTATGCAAAACAATTCTTCAAATTATTATTTTTTAAATTCAGAAATTTTTAATAAATATATAATAAATCATAATATATATACATATAATAATATATATCATAAATATATAATATATTATTATATAGTAATGTCTGTGTGTGTGATGCACACAGAGAGATGCTTAAATAGGAGATATTTTCATTTAGTGTTGGAATCAAGTGGACTGTATAGGCTGCATTGCCTGTGAGTATTTTATTACCATAAATAAATAAATAAAAATAATTTGTCTTTTCTATCTCTTCTTGACTTTGGCAGGTTTTTTTTTTGGGAGTCTCTTTTTTTCCCCAGGTTTCCTAAGACTTTGTTGCAAAAAGAACAACAAAGTCCAGTCCACACCCAAACTTTGAACTTTCAATTAATGTCTCTAGATTTTCACTCTCTAGATGATGGAAGAAATAATAATCACATGCCCAAGGAAGAAAGAAAGAAAGAAAGAGAGAATGAGCGAGCGAGCGAGCGAGCGAGCTTCGATGGAAGTTTCATGCCTGTTGCATTTTAGCTTGCTAGCTCTAGATGATGAAAGAATTACGTGCCAAGATGAGCTTCGTTGGAAGTTTCATGCCTACATTTAGCTCAAGCTTTTGGACCCAGCTACCTTTCCTGCAAGATTCTGCAAAGCGGGCTGCTGGTGGTGGTGGTGGTAGCAGTTTACGGACACACTCATGTGATGTCATTGCCTCATCCACGTAGGTGCTTAACACCCCCCACCCCGGCCCCCCATCCAACTCTGTCTGGTGCACTGTTGGGCGAGACTGTGCATTGCCTGTGCAGACCAGACCGTCTGCGTGATTCTGTGCAGGCTTTTGACTGATGTTCCAGCTTTCTAGGCACTAAGCTTCATCTCTGGATCTGATTGGCCACGTCCCAAAACATTTTCTAAATTGTTTTTGCTTTTGCATGTTTCTTTGTGCCTGCTAGATTCAATACAGAAGTTGTAAGTACTGAAGGGAGTTCTTACGCCTACCCCTTGAGAGTTGACGGGATCTTATACCTACACACCTAAGATCCATCAGTACAAGCTCCCTCCCACTCTTCAGGCATAAGAACTCTTCCAGGTTTTAGGAGGGCTATTCCTGAATATATGGTGCCCTCAAAATACATTAGGAAGCTTTTCTGAGTGCTTTATGTACAGGAGAAGGCCCCGGTAGTAGGACCTTCTTCACCTATGTAAAGCATTGTCTGCTTTTTCAGATCTAAAGATGTAATGGTTTGTGTTCATCATTGTAATCATTCAATCTAGTTTTGTTGAGTCCATCTCACCACCTAGATTCTTATTCCGTGGCAAGTATTGTCATTGTTCTGCTCTTGGATGCATGCATGATTTTATGATCCTACGGCCTAGGTTGCTCCTTCGAAAGCGGAAAACACGATGCAAAGATGGAGTCCTTCCTCTTTTGCCAAAAGGGCATCACACAACATCTGTTTCTTTTTGCTAGAAGCAGATTTTATGATGCATATAAAATGTTTGCTGGTGTCATGCTCGTACATGCCCTCATACATGATGGCCAGTTACAGGCATGCTCATCATGCCTTTTAAGGTTAATGTATGCTTTTAGGGTAAGTGTATGTTCATAGCTGACTGTACGTTATTAGGTACTTAGGGTTTCAGTTTGTTAGTGGTTGTATAAAAGGTCAAGCCCTTCCTTTGTCTGGAGAGTTTCTTCCATAATTAGATAGGATTTCTAGATGTTCACAACAGCCATTGCACGGCCACCATCTACATACATTACATGTTCTTCTTTCTTTGTAATTCAATTCTAGAAAAACTCTACTATTTATTGTTTAATGTTAAAAGCGGCAAATTTCTTTTGCCTTTGAGTTCTTGAATTGTTGCTACTAGTGTTATTGTTGCTAATGTTGTTACTATTGGTGTTATTGTTGTCGGAGGGAATGCAAGTTGCTACTAGTGTTGCTGTTGGTGTTGTTGGAAGGAGCTTGCGTTATTACATTTATGCCAACCAATAGAGCAAGTTTCAAACCTCCTCCCCCCCTTTTTTCTCTTTCTCGCTCTCTTTCTTTTTCTCTTTCTTTCACGCGCATAAACGCGCCTTCTTATGGCGGAAGGTCTTGAAGATGTCGACTAAAAAAACAAAACTTTTGGCGACAACACCCACCATTACTGCAGAGCAACATTGTTGCCATGATGCGAACTATAGTGCCATGGGCTTGTAGTGCTGCTGCGACGCGAACTTGCAACGCTCCCACGACGCGAGCTGTAAGGCAGCATTGTTGTCGGCCATCACCACGAAGTTCATGGGTGTTTTGTAGTGCCATGACCTCCAACATCGCATTACCCACTTCGTGCCACTTGCCATCGCTACAACGCAGTGAGTTACAGAAATGCGAGCGTAATCATGTTGCCATTACTGCAACAGGGCCCGACCTTGGTCCATTCGACTTTTGTCGGACATTTGTCCAACGTTTGTCAAACTTTTGTTTGACTTTCGTTGGACGTTTATCCAACTTTCGTCCGACTATCATTGGACTTTCGTCCTATATCCTACGGTCCTACGTCCTACCGTATTACAATCATGCATTCTACTATCCTATGCCCTACGGTTTGTCGTCCTATAATCTACTGTCTTATGTTTTGCCATCTTGCCATCCTGCATCTTATTGTCATGTCGTTTCATCCAATGTTCGTTCATCAACATTCATTCCTTGTCGATGCCTCGTATTTTTCAATCCATACGTTGTGTTAGAACTTTGTAGCTAGTGTTTTGTATTATTACAAAATTTTGGGCATGGGAGAACACCATGTCTTCGGATGATGAAAGCACTACCACTCAGCCAAAGCCCAAGTATTAGCTACAAAGTAACACACAATCCTTTGAACTAATTTTTTTAAACTCACGATTTTCATGACAATACCATCAAGCATCTACAACACCATCGTCATCCAGTACAACTCTTACCAAGAATTTATGTTTAGGTTACATTACATCAATGATACATCAAAGTCCATTTGGAGGGACTCATCAATGGTGTACGCTTGTTACCGCACCTGCTTTCACACCATCACTATATATTTCGCTACAAGCCATTACCTTTACACCCATATACACCATGGAGGTTAGCAGTTTCTCTAGGAGAATTGAAAAGTTTAGTGGAATGCGAGGTACTATTTCTTTGAGGGAATTCAAAGTAACTTTCTCAACTGTGGTCTGTGAATTAGAACTCAAGTATGGCGCTAATTATGCTGAGGCGTTTGCATTCAAATAACTAGCTTGTTATGTGCACTATGAGGCATTGGATGTCTACGAGTAACATTTTCCAAGAATTTTGGGTGTTATCCAAATCCCTAATCCAGCTTATGCCACAACCATTGCCACCGCCTCTTAAGTTGCATTGCAAACTACCATTGCACATCATGGGATTATGCCTAATAATCTAGATTCGGTACCTATTTTAATAAACATTTTTCCTCAACAACTCATTGTTGTTATTGCAAACATTCCTCCCACCATGAATGCACAAGCTTTTGCTAATCTAGGGGGGGAATTCTTTCGAGTTCTTGAACTGAAATTTCCGGTTAAGAATTTTGAAATTTTTTTATAGTTTGCCACTTTCTTTCGGCAGAAAGATGAAACCTTCAAAATGCTCTACAAGAGACTTCTTAAGCTTAAAGAGGATACTTAGAGCATCACATACGTGGAAACTGCCCATTAGTATATTCGTTCATTAGAAAACACTCCAACACTCCATGCGCAGGTTTTGCAATGGGTTTTTACAGAATTTAAAGACTCATACATTTTGTTGGATGTGTACAACATTTTTGAAAAGTTGGAACTAGCTCATGCACATTATGAGGCTAGTACTATGAGGCTTCCTTCATGTTAAAGGCTTTAACCTCTAGTAGCTACGCCAACCAGATCATCACATTCTTCTTCAAGGGCTAAAGCAATGCACTCGGCTACACCCATCTTACCTTCTTGCAACTACTGTTACAATCCTGCCCACAAAGCAAGTGAATGCAACATTCCTTCTGAGGATCTCTTTTGTGATTACTGTGGGAAAAAAGGACATCATGAAATTGTTTGTTTTGCCAAGTTCCCAGAAAGGAAACAACTCCGATTACCACAGCAAAATTTGCCAACATCTTTAGTTGCCCCTCAACCAAAAGCCAAGGCACCTTAGCCTTCCACTCAAGCTTTCCCCACCAAGGGTAATTTTAGTAAGAATGTTAAAAAGAAAAAACACAATGCTGACAAGAAGGAGATACTTCAAGCCCATGCCATTAAAGTTCAAACCTTGCAAAATGAACTCGAATCATTGAAATCCCAACTTGCTAATTTAAAAAACAAGTCTTCCCAACCAACTAGTCATGCCGAACTTATACAAGATTCAGGATCATGGGAAGGACCTCCTAGGTCGTTCTATGGCCTCGCACACGATGCCATGGTTGGGGAGTATGTTTTTTCTAATGCACACAATTATAGTCTCACACCAAAATTTGTTACTTGTTTTTACCCTTCTTATGTTGCAGCACAAGAGGCTAGTGTGGCACCCAGAGTTTCTGCCACTAAGTAGGTAATTCAAACTGATGGACTCGCATTTGGTTCAAGTCCTATTACTAGGGCTAGAAGAGCTTGAACAGTCATGCCATAATCTTTTCGTCCTTTCAACACGAAAGAAGAACGCACCTTGTTGGTGAAGGGGGAGGAGACTACTACACCGCAAGTTGCTAGGGCATCAAATTCCCGTGTCCCAAGAGTACATGTACATTAGGAAAACACACGATTTTCCACTAATTAGCTTATGGAGTGCTAACTTCAAATGCATGAAGTGGCACAAAAGCTTGTGAGTACACCATTGTTTAGTTTTTAAAATTTGAAACTAAGCACAAAAGACATAATTACAATACTAGAGGATACCCTGAACACTACATCAAGTCCTTTACCAATCGTTGATCCACATGCTACAGGGGTCCCATCCAACACCTTGGAGAGACATTCGATTGGCTCACATGTTATAGATGGCGTTTGTAATCTAGTCACTGGTTTTAGCATGGTTAAACTAGTGGGCTCTCCTACCTCTGATTCTACATTCACATATCAAAATGGAGTTAAGAATACCTCGCTTGTGGATTTGTTACTCAGCAAAGGTGATATGGATAGCCATTCTCTCCA
>Ga0209611_10012466_pt1 | contig 11951 bp, 15 predicted proteins | sample S1TSphgellanicum_3_FD_187693 | JGI IMG/M metagenome (GOLD analysis project Ga0209611, IMG submission 187693) | Host-associated microbial communities from peat moss isolated from Minnesota, USA - S1T2_Fc - Sphagnum magellanicum MG (SPAdes) (version 2) | ecosystem: Host-associated > Plants > Peat...
GCAGGCTACAAATCTGAATAATTTCACTCATCACGTAACAATATTATTATGTTAGATAATGTTCACCTTGTGCTTACCCTAAAAAAGTTGTGTTATACACAATGGCCCTGCCATTAATTTAATATCAGCAATTGATATTGTATGATAAATTGGTCATAGCTAGAGGAAAAATAAAAAATAATTTTTTTTTATGTACATCATCATGTTGTTGTAAAAGAAAATTTGTCATGTATTTTTTTCATTTTTTAACATCACATAGGTTGTGAGAAAGCTAAAAGGCATCTCACATTAAATGATGGCATGTTCTAGGAACCTATCTAAACATTAAAAAAATTGTTACCAAACCAAAACCATTAGGGAAATGTTCCAACATGATTTTCAATTTTTTGCAAATCTAATTACTTTTTTCTCCCAAAAAAAAAAAAAGTGATCAAATATTCCATTTTCATATTTATTTTTCACATTTGTGCAAAATTTCAAACCAAAAAAAAAAAGGACTGGTCATAACATGTGCATTTGAATGTTTTCAATCACATTGTCACATTTGGAAATAATTACCTGAATTTTGCATATGACGGGTGGCATAACTATTTTTGAAATTTTTTTTTTTTCATATTTAATATTCTGGATTATGGATTGGTGACAAAGTCACTTCGGGCTGGGTGCACCTCATGCACATTTGAGGAGGTGGAAGAGAAAACAAATTGTCAAAAGATATGATTTTTTTTCAACCAAATTAGGATGAATCACCTCACCTAGTTTCTAGGAGGCAAAATCCCTTGAAGCGACTATACTCTATAATGATTCTCAACACAATATTTGTGCTTTACAAGGCAGGGCCAACAAAACAATGTGAGGACCAAAGACAACTCCAGATGATTGAGTTGTGTGTGAAGGGGTAACTAGTAAGTAAGAGGCATTTTTGGAGCTGACAGGATGGTCTTGTTTTCTTAGCAACTGGTGGTGTATCAGTTTCATGTGATGGGTGCAGTCAGATTCTAGTGATGAATTGTTGTCTTTGCATTTAAACTTTGGAAGAAATCCATGTGGAATTTATGGGCGACTTTCAATGAGGGTCCAAGGTCCAGGGACAAATGAATTCAACCAATCTTATTGGTCGAAAGCTTTAAATTGGTCCCAAGGCCTTTAGACAAGGGTCCAAGACCAAAAAGTGGCAAATTGAGGCTAAACCTACATGGCACCTGTTTTGGAGGGAAAAATCAATTGGTTGGTTTGGCCTCAAAAACAGTGCTAAAAGGAGAGCTTCTGATTTGGAGAACCAAGAATCAGGCTAGGGACCAAGGTACAGTCCAACTCAAGGATTCAATTTGTTTCAAATCAGTTCAAATTGGTTCCTAGGAAATTGAACCCTGGACACTCATCTAAAGTGGGCCTAAAAGTGAAAATTTGGATAGAAGAGTTGCAAATTGTTTATATTCTGGTACTGTGCCTATCTTTGTGATGTTAGGTTCTAATTGGTCCTGAATTCACTGGATGCCTCAAACCCACCAAGGAGAGTTCAATGGTCATGAGGAACAAGAATATGTGCAGATGTGCAGGCAATTGGACATGAAGACAGCCCTAGGAGTCCCCTTCTCTGATACTTTCCCTGTATGGATTTGCCAGGTTCTCTTCATTATTCAAGCATTGTGAAATTCTTCAGACCTTCTACCACTAAAAAATTTTTGGCACTAAAACGCCACTAAGTACACTAAGTGGTGACTAGTGGTGCGCCATATTGATCCTCTGCCGAAGCTAGTTAACTATAGTGATGCATATATGCGCCAACACATTATAGGTAGTTAACTGCAGGCAGGACTGGGACTTTGCATACCTAATACACATATATCAATTCATCCATGTCCCTCACAGTACCACACTCACAGACGCATAGTGAATCCTCCTTGGTCCTCGAGATTCCTGTGAGAAGCATTGTTTTTTACTGCACTTACATTCTAAATCTAAATCTTTAAATATGAAGAATGTGCGTGACGGAGTTCGTCACGCACTCCGTCACGGTGTTGTCAGTTTAAAAAGCTCGTTTTTTGTTGGGTTGATTATTATTGGCAGATTGAACAATACAATAATATTATTGATTTCTTTGACTATTAAAATATCGAAGATATTCATATCAATCGGTACTTCTCTTCATATTCGATCTAATATGAGCAGGCAATCAATTATTGATTAATTTTGTATATATTAGTGAATCAATAGGATATTCATCCAACTCCTGTTATGATTTGAAAAGATTTGGGGGGGAGAGCTTGAGCTCTTGCAAAACACACACACACCCCTAGAGGCAACAACTCCGCAAAAAAAAACAGTGGCGAAGATCCGTCGTGCGTGCGTCAGTCGATGTGAATGTAGAACGATCATTAAACACGCCAATCGATGTAGAACGGTCACTGACGCACATCATGAGTGTCAGCTCTAGTTGAGTTTGACATCTCAACATGATTGTCGAAGATATTGTTCGTCCCTTGCTAGACCACCATCACCCACTGAGATCCACGTCCCTTGCAAGACCATCATCACCCGCTGAGCCCGCCCTTACTCATTTCGCAAAGTTGGTGTTGGACTGCACATCATGGCTTGGTCCGAAGATGATGTCGTCGAATCTGGAAGCATCACTGTTGTTGATATCACTACTGAAGGTGAAGTGGCACTACCCATACCTGTCGAAATCGATGACGAAGAGGCGCAACTTGAGGTTCACAATGTTGAGTGTGGAGACATCGTGGTGGTTCGGATCAAAAACTTCATCAACGCTGGCATTTTCCCAACTATCATCAAGGGCGTCGCGTTTAAGGATCTCAAAAAGACGACGTCTTTCCTTAATCAATGCGGCGTGCGCCTGATTGACAAGGATAAGGTCGAGTGGTTCATTTGCTTGCTGGACCCGTGCTTCAATGTCAACAAGCCAGTTGTCATTAAGTGCACAAAGACGGGAGCGTTGAACGCTTGCACCCACTTCGACAAGAAACACTGCATAACCTCATCCAAGACAATGGCAACTAACAAGAAGCTAGCAGATATCAAGAAGCAGCTCGATCTATCTGACCCGGCTTTCAAAAAAGACCCAAAGCATTGGGAGCCTGGTCCGTCGAGCAATCGATCTCGTACAACGCGTTCACGACCCGTAGATGGCAACTGATCGGTCGTCAACTACCTGTTGGGGAAGGTGGAATGAAGTCAATCAACATCCGCAAGCTTCACGTCGAGCTGTACACCACATGCAAGAAGATCATCATTATGTCACTCACTGAAGCGCGCTCATTCTTTACGATCATTGTATCTGGACCTGATAAAGAGCAAGATGAGCAACTAGAAGTACCTGGCATTGCGAGTGTGCTTCAATACGTCGACCAGGTTCAATATTGGCTAGAATCTCGCCGTCCGCCGATTTGCACCGACTACCGATGAGCGTCAAGCGGAATAAAACCAGTTGTCTACAATCTTGCACGAATGGTCGTCAGGCATCCTCGAGGAGTTCGACATTAAGGTGATGCTCGATGTGCTGATAAGCACTTCAGATTCAAGATCCGATGTAAAGCGTACCTTAGACATTCTGATCGATGCTTGGTGGGAATGGTGTATATCACATCTAATCCACATGGCACTCACGGAAACGTTTGGCACCTCAATCGACCCTAACAATAGTAAGAATGTGGACTCGCGCTGCTTCTTCCAGAGGATCAAGAAGGTCATTGAAGCTGTGAACAAATCTGAGTACCTGCAAGGAGCCTTCGAGGAAGCCATGCTTGAACCTTTGGAGACGTACCTTAAACTACTTAACTCGCCGCAGCACCGATGGTCATCCACAACACTTGTACTGGAGTGAATTCTAATAGCCTAGGAACCTCTCTTGTAGGTGTACTGCAAACTCAATCGACCAGTTCCACTGACCAACATGGACCGCACACTGTGCATCGAGTTTTATTCAATGATTGAGCCGGTTCGGGCCGTTCAGATCAAGGCACAGGCTATGCAAACATTTGTCATTGTCGATGTGTACGTCATGTTATACTCTTTGTACACAACTGTCATTGATGTAAGCAAGCCGTTCGAGTTGATAATACCGGTACGTTGTCAATTCGATTTTGAAGACCCCGATCCAGTGTTGCGATCACATGACGTACTGCAACCGGCCACTCGTGAAGCATAGAAGCTTCTTGGCAAGGCAATGTCTGAACGCTACTTCAAATAGTGCCATCCGATATTGGCGCTTCGTTAGCCCAAGAAGATCTACGGCAACAACCTTGGGCGGCCCATGCTACTAAAGAACGTCTTGGAAGAAACCGATTTCAAGTTCTCGTACTTAATCAACACACAGAGTATGTTGTACTCGCCAATGATGTCTGGAAAGATCCTAGCGAAGTTGATCAATGCGACTAACATTGATAGGCTTGATATTCCTATTGGCTGGACACAAGAGAGCCTACAGAAGCAGCACTTTGTGTTTGTGAACTAGTTCATATGGAACAAAATCAAATGTTTAGCGAAGACCGTTGCAGCGCTGATTGTGCTCAAGAAGCAACAAATGGCAGGGAGTACCCCAGCTCGGCAACTTGAGAGACCGGTAAAGCGCGTCAAGACATTAGAGTTGCTGTCAGCAGCTCTTGATATTGTGGTTGATGATGACAAGAAGGACATTAATGGGAGTGGTGAGCGTTTTGAGACGGCGGCATAGATGGTGAACGTTGAAGTTCAAATCCTCAAAGGAATTGGCGCTGAAACCAATATCGAGTTGTGGCCGGAATCAGCCGAGCTGTGCAAGTGGTGGGCTCATCAAACAAGCATGCCATGTCTCATGTAGGCTACTCTGGCGATCCTGGCCAACAAGCCATCCTCGGGTGGACTCGAATGCGACATGGGCAGCTTATCAGACGTCCTGGCTCCAAAATGATCGTCGTTGCGTGCCGGCTTGGTAGAGATCAATATGTTCCTCAAGATCAACAAGCACCTCATCCCAACGAACCCAGCCGAGGTGGCCCCGCTTGACAAGAAAATGAATTGGGAAAACAACATTCCAAAACGGCCAGTAATGGCACTATATGATGGAAGCGAAGAAGAAGAGAAGGAAGAAGAAAACACTGACAATGACAATGACAATTCTCCTGTCTGAAGAGATTGTATAAGTTCAATAAAAGGCGTTCGCTATCCAAGGCTAGTTAACTTTAGTGGTGCATGATCACTGAGCTCACAATAGTTAGTTAATTATAGTGGTGGTCAGAGGCTGGACCTTATAGGCATAGTTAACTTAGTGGTTGTCACACACCCCAGGATGAAAAAAATAGTTAAAGTAGTTAACTACCGTAGTGGTAGAAGGTCTGAAATTCTTTGCAAAGGTGGTAATATTAAGAAAAGAACAGGACACATGATCCAATATAAAAAAAGGTTCAAAGCATGTTTTTATTAAAAATGAATATAAATTTACATTGATTTCTCAAATACATGTATGAAGGGGTTTGGCCATGAAAAGGTGACTCTTAGGGTCCTAGCAACTGTCTTAGAGTATGTTCTGCATAAATGAAAATAGGATTAAAGGTTAAAGCAGTTCAATGAATGAAGCAAAGTTTCCTTTTGTATTTCATACACCCATTAAATTAAGCTTCATTAAGAAGTAATATCCAGAACTAACGTCCACAAAAGGAGGAAGGCCAAAATGGAACACACCAAATTCATGCTTTGGTCTAGTTAAAACTTGGTGAGGAAATCTGCAAGCATCTCTATAGTTCTACAATAAATAAGTTGAAGTGTCTTTTGATTCACAAGTCTTAATTCTTGTGAAAATCCCCACACAACAAGATGAGCTTTGTATTTCAATATCAAAATTTCAAAATTATATTTCTTTTGAAGAATCTATTTACAACTAACTACTGTCTTATTAGAAGGTAGGTTATCTAATTTCCAAGTTTTCTTTTCAAGAAAAGATCCGGATTAATCATCAAATGCATCTTTCCAATCAGTAGCATTTGGTAATTTTTTTTAAAAAAAAGACTATTTTTGGCTCATTTATTTCAGTGAAAAAATCATAAATGAACCTAAGCACATTTTCATATTTTGGACTTGGTTTCCTAATCTATGTTGAACATTGAACATGGTTTGCTTGTTTTTTCATGAAGACCAAACTTAGGAGGGAATTCCAAAGTTTAGCATAAAAACTTTGAGCCTCATGTATTGACATGGGTCTTGTAGGAATTGTGGATGTTCCTACTAGGGCATTGATAATCACTAAAGCAATTGATAATTGAAGAGGGACCACATTTGGCTCTTCACCTTCATTATTCAAAAGCATAAAATCTTGCTTTTTGAGCTCTCCAATGTGACATTGATAGGGGGTGGGTTCATTAATTTTCCCCCCTTCTTTTGGAATTAAGGCTAATTTATTGGAAATAACATTTTGACAAAAAATAACTTCTTGTGTTAACTTGTCAAACAACCTATGTGTTTTATAACCTTCAATTTCCCCATAACCAAGGAAAACATATATAGTTGGTTTTAAATCTAGTTTCTGGTGTAATTCTAGTGATATGTGGGCACAAGTTGGACAACAAATATTTTAAAATTATTTACATCTAGTGTAATATTGTACATGTTTCATGTGATGTAATGTTATTGAAGGCTAAGGTGAGGGTATGATTTTGGACAAAACGAATCATAACATGTTTTCCCCCCAAAAATTAAAAAGTCTTACATGCCTTAACATAGACCAAGCATTTTTAACCGAAGTCTAATTTTTGCAATTCATACATAATCATGCTATATAGTGTTAAACACATTGAATTGCTTTAAAATGTCATTAACTTCACAAAATTCTTTGAATTGATGACTACAAACTCACCTCCATTCCTTTATTCATTTCCTTCATGATCTTGCGAGATTTTGAACTATGTAACAACATGAGCCTTGTTTGAAAGTATGTTATCTTCCATAAAAAATGTACAATGTGTTTTTGCCAAATCTTGTTGCCAATCATATTTTGATTTTTTTTGTGAATCAATCCCATTGTCGTGCTAGTATTTGGGTTAGCTTTAGTGACAATATTCCAATATACTTGTAATTTAAGGTGTTCATGTTTTTGTGGTTGTTGCATGCATGAAAATATTATGTCATGATAATCAAAGTTTATGTAGTCATTATATTGATTATGTTGTTGAAGTGCACATTGGAAGTATGATTTGTCTATCATCATGAATATCATTTTACATGTTTTAATGAATATCAAATGTAATATATGTAGGGTTGTTATATAAAACGTAGTTAAACATAGTCATACTTTATTCACCACATAAATTAGTTGGACACCCATTCTAACATGTGTATATATTGTTGCTTCACCACAATGTTAATATTCAAGAATATGTTTTTGTAGTTATAACAAGAGTTTGTAGTTATTATAGGACTTGGGTCATGTACTAATTATGTGTTTTTGGTTACAAACTACATTCTTTTAAGAGTTCAAGTAATCCACCTTGAATGCAAAGTTAAAAAACAAGCCTTCTAAAATTTGAAGCCTTATTTTGTGAAATCTTTCAAAGATTAGACTACATATTGTTGTAAATATAATGTGGAACTCAATTTGTTGAAAGGTGGTCTAAATAATATGAGAGATCCAAAGAAGGGGGTACATGCAAAGTTAGGGTGTCAATGCCATTGTAATGTTTGTTTTGCTTTTGGTGAGACAACAAGTGGCATTTGTTCAACTCATGGGAAAGTTTACAAAGGTATTATCCAATTATGGTACGATTGCATATGTTAGAAATCAAAGGTTGAAAAATGACATAAGCATGAATGCTTGTTGGATGAGTGTCAAAATTATAGGGTCAAACTATAATTGCCTTTATGTCCTAGTGAAGTGATTAATAATGTAGAATACAAAATGTCACATCATTGGATAAACAGATGATGGATAACAATGAAATGAATCAAAGAATCTTTCAAGGAAACTTCTACAATGGAATTCTTGATGTATTTGAAACCTAACTTACAAAACTTTATTAGACACAATTTTGTGATTTGTTGGCAATAAACTTAATGTACTTTGGCCATATTAGATGCACCTAAAGATATTAATTCACATTGATTTTGCTGAAAATTATAGCTTTCAAATTGAAAATGAATCCAATCAATGCACTAGCCTTAATTCTAAGTTATAATATTAGTCTACATTGCATATAGAACTAACTTTAACTTGGGTGAAACCCATGTTTCACCCAAGTTAATTAAGGAATCACGTTTTGATGTGAGTGACAACAAGGAGTACAATATGTTGTATGTGCAACATTGTTTATTATTACATTGGAATTGGCTTGTTAACCAAGCTTTCAAGCCTCATGAGCATTGGGATTTATGATGTATTTGTTTTATGTATTGAGCTTAATATGTTGTGTGTATATAAGAAAAAACATTCCCAAGAAAACAAATATCTTTGCAAAATAGAACTTTGAAAACAATCATCATATATGCAAACCTTGCAAATGCCTCCCATGGCAAGAACCCATCAATGCAATTTGTTGGCAATATAATGTTGGTAGAGATAGGGCGAAATGCCCTTTAAAAAAAGACCAATCTTGGATAACATTGTGAACTTGTCCAACATTCCTTGGTATCCAATAAGGAAAGTGGTGAACTTTGAATTAGCACCTAAAAAAGAAAATGTGTAAAGTATAACAAACTTTCAAAGACATTGGGGCAAGGATGTAGTAGGTGAAGACATGCAAGAAAGGGGATTATTGGAACGTTAGTTTTGTAATATTAATTCTTTCCATTGAGTTGCATTGATTCTTTATGTAAAATACATCTATAACATAAAATTGCTATTGGACTTGATATAAACTTGGAAGGACACAATATGAACCTCACAAATTGCGAAACATAAAAGAAAAAATGAAAAGAATATAAAGACAACAAGATAAAATTGAAAAGGAATAACAACAAGCAAAACATAAATGTAAACACATCTAAAAAGATGTTGGCGATGGAGTTGCAGAAGAAAATCAAGAAGGAAGAACCACTTCTTATGGAGTTGTAGGAAAGCAAAAAAAACTGAAAGGCTCTTATAGAGTTGCAAATGAACATTGAGAGGGAAGGATTGTTGATGATGGAGTTGCAAAAGATCCAAAAAAAGAACATGAATGGCACATTGAAAGAAAAGGGTTGTCATGAAGGAAAACCAAAATGAGCATTGAAAGAAACCAAGACCAACACAAAGGAAAAACATAACAAGCATGGAAAAAAGTCAAGACCATCATGAAAGAAAAATAAAATGAGCATGGAGAGAGCGAACAAAGTTGATATTAAAAAAAATGACATAAAAAAATGGTAAAAATGCTACCTACCTTTGTCACAATGGGATCTTGCATTACAAACTCACCAATCTTCATAGGTTCATGTAAATTCTGTGTGAAATCCGATTTTCATAAATATATACAAAAATTGCATGAATTTCATGTTATGGTAAATATGAACAATATTTATATGTATTCAATATTTGAAATATTTAAACATATTAAAAAATATTTTTGAATGACATAGGTGAACGGTCATGTATAATACACAAAAATCACATAAATTTATGTAAAATTACGTTATGATAAATTGCATGAATCTAGTTAAAATGCAAATTGTATGTACTTCACATCAAGAGGGCATTGTTTCGAAATGGTTTCACCTTTGTTCAAATGCTCAAGGCATGTGCAAGTTTACTAGCACTTGAAAAACGAAGGCATGTCCACTAGCAGATTATCCAAAATGGGTGTGAATCGGATGTCTTTGTTAGTAATAGTTTAGTTGACATGTATGCCAAAGTGTGCAAGCACTGGGGATGCAATGCACCAAGAGTCTTTAATAGGATGTGCCAACTTATTGTGGTCTCTTGGAGTGCTACGATCACGGGACATGTGAAATGTGGGCAACAGAAGGAGGCATCAGAACTCTATCAACAAATTCAACTTGAATTGTGTGCAGCCAGATCCTGTTACCTTTGTGGTGGTGCTGAATGCATGTGCTAGTATAGTGGCACTTAAAGAGGGATGGTGTACCCACAATTGGATTTTTTGAAGTGGTTTGAGTCAAATTTGTTTGTAGGCAATAGTCTTATTGACATGCAGGCTAAATGTGGGAGCATAGATGATGCTTGGATGGTTTTCAACTAGATGTGCACATGTGATGTGGTCTCATCGAATATCATGATTCTTGGGCATGCAAAATGTGGGCAATGGCAAGAGGCATTAGCAAATTTGGATTAACAAATGCAACCAGAAGGGATCAAGCCAGACCCTGTCACTTTTGTTGGGATCTTGAAAGCATGCACTAGTGTAGCAGGAATTGAAGAGGGTGAATGTGTTCATATACAGATCATTCAGAGCGGTTGTAAGTCTGATGTTTCTGTTGCTATTACCCTGATTGACATGTATCTGAAATGTGGGAGCATAGGTGATGCCCAGAATCTGTTTGAAAATATGCCCACATTTGATGTCATCTCGTTGAATGTGGTGCTTTTTAATTATTTGAAATGTGGGCAAGGGCAGAAGGCATTAGCATTGTCTCGACAAATGCAACAGGAAGAGGTGCAGCCCGAAGGTGTCACTTTCATCGAGTTCCTGAATGTGTGTGGCAGTGCTGTGGCACTTGAAGATGGAAAGCGTATTCATGAACACATAACTTAATGCCATTCTGATGTTTACATGGGTAGTGGCCTCATTGACATGTACACCAAATGTGGGAATGTTGAAGATGCAGAGAAAGTGTTCAAGAGGATGCCCACAGGGAATATGGTTGCCTGGAGTGCTATGATTCAGGCACATGTGAAATGTGTGCAAGGACAAAAGGCAGCAGCATTGTCTCAACAAATGCAAAGGGAAGGGGTGGAGCCGGACCCTGCCATGTTTGTGACAGTCCTGAGTGCATGTGCCATGTAGCAGCACTTAGAGGGCAGGCATATTGGGGAACAGATTATTCAAAGGGGTTAGCCATCTGATGTCTTTGTGATCACTAGCCTACTTGATATGTATTCTAAATGTGGGAGCATTGCGGATCCGCAGAGATTGTTCAATAGGATGCCTTCACAACATGTGGTTTGCTGCTATGCTTGGTGGCTGTGCAATGCATGGGCATGCTAAGGATGCTCTTGGACATTTTGGGTGGATGTGTGAAGAAGGTATACAGAAAACTGACATCACATTCATGTCTCTTCTGTTGGCTTGTAGTGATGCAGGCCTAGTGCATGAAGGCCTGCACTACTTTGAATCCACAAGTTCAGTTTACAGAATTTCTGCAACACTGGAGCACTACACCTGCATGGTTGACCTCCTTGACTGGGCTGGCTATGTGCATGCAATGAATTTGATCAAGATGATGTCCTGTGAATCAGATGCTTCTGTTCGGAGGGCCTTGCTTGGTACTTGTGGAGTTCATGGTGATTTGGAGATGAGAGGATACATTGCAAAAAAAAACGTTTTTGGACCCTTGAAATGCTGTGGTGTATGTTACTATTGATACCTATCTTGGTGCTGGGTTTTGGGACATCATTGCTACAGTTGGAAATGAAAGCAAAGAAACAGGCAGGGTGCACCCAAGGATTAAGGTGAGTACCTTCACAGTAGATGACCAGCAACATCTTCACATGAGTGAAATCCATTCAGATGTAAAGAGATCGTTCAAGCAGATGAGTGTTGCAGAATAGGTGCCAGATTCCAAGCTTCAAGTAGCCTCTAAAAACATAAGACTTGACTAACATTACTTTGCTAGCAAGAGGTATTGTTGACTTCATGACATTAGTTGAATTGCATGACAACACTTTGAGCTCTTCATCCCTGTCTATTTTTGATTTGTTATGACCAAGTTTCCAAAGGAACTTTGAACATGGGCTAGACACTGTGCCAAATATTCATACACCATTCTGCAATTGCTTTTCTTAGTTTCATACAGAAGTCTGCTTAAGTCTC
>Ga0209611_10012467_pt1 | contig 11951 bp, 9 predicted proteins | sample S1TSphgellanicum_3_FD_187693 | JGI IMG/M metagenome (GOLD analysis project Ga0209611, IMG submission 187693) | Host-associated microbial communities from peat moss isolated from Minnesota, USA - S1T2_Fc - Sphagnum magellanicum MG (SPAdes) (version 2) | ecosystem: Host-associated > Plants > Peat...
TATATATATATATATATAATATTTATTTATTTATTTTACCATTTTTTTATGTGTGACCAAAAAGAATTTGGTATTAATATTCTAAAATATAAAATTGAAAAAGAATTGAAATTTAAGTCTATGAAATTGTTACTAAAGTTGAATTACATAATTTGTTCTTCAACATGTGAATGGTCAAAATAGTGGTGTTTTGAACTAATTATATGACAACACACATCATATTTACCCAAAGTTAGAAGGTCTATTTTTAAGCAAAGCAAGGATATAAATTTCTTGAATTTTTTTTAATGTTTGTAAAACATGTAACCTTAGTATTAAAAGAGATTAGTTACCAAAGTTTTCATTAACTAATGGTATGTGGATTGAGAAAGTGCCTCCATTTTTATTTAAATTGACAATTGTTGAAAAAAGTTCCTTAATTGCACAATTTCATTGTTTTATTATTTTGATAAAATTTCAATATGCAAACAACACAATTACTAGGCAATGTGGACTAAAAGAAACCTTGGTAATTTTTCTCAAGATCCAATATTTGGAGTTAAATTGATTAAAACCTTGCATACACCCTAAATTTGAAAATGTTGCATTAGCAAATAATGAACATCAAACAAATGCAACTAAATTTTATATATGTAGTATTGAGAATGATCAAAAAATGGATTAAAAGAATTTAAGCCCATAATTGAGAACTTAGGACTAGTTGATTTCGATGGAAATGATATTTGCAATAAAAATTTCTAATGTTATATGCAACTTAAATGAAGGACATTATATGTCATGTACCCATAGATCTAAATGGTCAATGAATATAATAATCCAATTTCTTTAATATGTATGTTTCCCTCATTATTTCTTACAAACTATGTGTTTTTGAAATGGCATCCGAAAGGTGAAAGTTTCTATAATTCTAAGTTCATGTGAGATATCTAATTAATTTAGATGATGAATATCATGGGTTTTCTAAACACCATTTATTCCATTTTTCATATTCAATCTCATTCAACTGAAACAAATGCATTTAGGTGCAAAATTGATTATATTAAGATCATCATTTGTGAAAGAATATAAAATTCAATCAATTGATTGTAATGATACCAATGACAATCCTAAATCAACATCTAAATAACCAAACATAAGAAGTTTACTATGACACCTTTAAATGCATCTAATAAACACGTATTAATTTTTAGGAATAATCAAGCAACACAAAGAAAAGAAATTTTCAATATGAAACTTTCTTTGGAATGCCTACTTTTTCTTTACTCTTAGTCCCACATATATGGGCATCATCCACTTGCCAATTTACTAAGTTGAAAAAATATAAATCTTGACATTTTTTTGATGAAATTTTATTATCAAATTGGTTTGAAAGATGCAAACTAACAATCCAAAAACACTTGTAAGCTATTTTTGCTCATATTTTGGTGGATGCAACTTTTATTTATCTATTCTATGTGAATAGAAAAACACATGAAATTGAAAAAAAAAAAATTGTGGAATTTTTTGAAATGTTCAAATTATTTACAATGGTCGTTGTGAAGTGACTTTGAATGGTTCATCACATATACATGTATTACTATGGAATGAAAATGCCTCACATGCAAATGAATTCAAATGTGCAACAATCAAAAGATGAAAAAAAAGTTCAAAATGGTTTATTGAAATATTTTGACAATATCATAAATCAAAATACTTTTAATTGTGACCAAATTTTTTTAAAAAAAATTGATGAATATATGGATCAACAAGATATTCAATATTCATCCATGTACAACAAGACCTCCTAATGTAAATTGGGTCAAAATATCATTGGGGTACCAAAAAGGATCATTTCTTTTTATATCCAATGGACCCCCTCACTTAAAACATGTTGTTGTAACTTAATGGCACATTCCTATTGAAAGTTTGACTTCATGGATAGATACATTATGAAGGAATTTTCCTATGCATAGCATGTCAAATTCGAACAAATGTTTTTGGCTCAAGATTCTTACCATAAACATTTTAAGTACTAATGTACATAAAATGTATGAGTGTGACAAAAACCAAGTGCCCATTATAGTGTAAAAAGTTTCAAAAAATGAAATTTTCGAGAATTTTGGGCCATTGATAAAACATGGCCCACATTAAATAAATTCTATTATTCTTACTTTCATAAGTGAAAACAATGAATATTCTAAATGCTGACATAAAATTTGAAACAAAATTATTTCATAGAATAAGAAAAAAAAGGAAAATCTAAAACAGGTCATAGGAAAAATGAAGAAAAAGGTGAATTTGAGTCCTTAGTGTTCTTGAAGGGGTACCCCAATCATCCTTTGACCCAAATGATATAAATTTCAATGATCAATGTCAATTAGATTTTCAAAAATTAATGAATATTTGTAATCAACATAAAAATAAGATCATGCATGTTATGAAAACCAATTATGTAGATGTGGATTCCCCCAAACTTTACTAAAAGAAACACATTTTGAGCATGATTCAAAACTTTTGCATATAAGAAAAATGATAGGTGGTTCAACAATGCTAATCCATGGTTATGAATGTTTGTCGTTGCTATCGTGATTTTAATTTTATAATTGTTTTTGGAAAAAATAACAAGGTATTAAATTTTTATATAACAAATTATATTACCAAAACATCAAATTACACATGACATATGTACTTATTTATGAAAATTGGGGTTCAAAATATTGAAAAAACCTTTTCTAAAACCATGTCAAAAGACCAAATTTAAAGAGAAGTCATCATTTGATTATATGGTCACTAAATACAATTGGTTCTCAACAAGATATTTCCCCAACAAGAGATATAATCATTTGATGAAATTTTTTGATCATATAGTGAATATGTATTTCTCTAATATACCCAAGTAGTTTATCTATGTGGGTTTTTGAACAAGAAAGTGCATTGGATAGCATTCGTGGAGATGAAAACACACATAAATGTTTCAATATAGATAAGGATATAAATTTACACCAACATATATAATTCATAATTTTTTAATAAACTACAAAAATAGGTCACATGAATTGGAAAATATCCTTCCCTATGAATTTGCTAGTGAATATTTTTAAATGAATAGTTTGTGGTACTATCAATTTTCAAAGATCATCAACAAAAACAAACACATAAGCTTCACAAATATAATTTCCTCACATTCCAACTATACAAGGCTATAAAATACCATCATCAATAAATGAAACCAAAATTATGCACATGTTATTTGCATCTTGTTCAAGCCTTGAAAAACTTACAAAGATATATCATGGATAAATTTTTATGTCATTTATCCACATATTTCATCTTTTGATAAATGTGGTATAAAAAATTTGGAATATTTGCATGATTCCACAAAATCAAGAGATGGTGATAGGATGATGAAACAAAGTGAAGATGAGTGCAAATGTTTTAAGAAAAACCTATGGACAAGTTGATAAATCTCCTTTACAATAAAAATGTTAATAATTATGATGATAATTTTGAAATAAGTATTGAGGCATTTAATGATGACAATTTAAATAGAAAATCAAAATTTGCATCAAATTTAATACCTGAAACTATATGTCTTATGTGTCACACAAGTAAACAAAAATATGTGTTTAACATATCAAGTTGTTTACCTCAATGCAAAAATATGATGTGCATGACCATATTAATGAACCAAATCTATTGGAAGAGTCAAAATTTAAAGATTTCAATTTGGAAAATAATATCAAGATATTGAAATCACTTCATAAGAATAATTTGAATATTTAAGTTCAATCAACCAATGATAACTTGAATCATAATTTTTCTCATGGGATTAATCACACATATGAGAAATTAAAAAATTGAAAAAAATATTTTGTTTATGAATGTAACAATGAAAACATTAGCCTTTCAAATCAATGCAAGGGCGAAATGTTCTTTTTGACACGATCACTAATATTCATAATCCTCTTTCACAAAGGTTAACCAATACTCATAACTCAATTGAAAATGAGGTTCATATGTTCAAATTGAATAGTTTACAAATTAAAGAATTTTATGAATTCATAATTGACCCACTATTTTTTATTTTTCAAAAAAATATATATATAATATATATGGTGTTGTTGGAACAAGAAAAAATCAAAGCTATAAGTGATTTTTTTAAAAGGCATTTTATACATGACATGTTAAAAGTTTTAGCTTTCATTGCAAGTGTAGGTACAATCCTTTCCTTGAAAAATAAGTTTGTAAATTGGTTGAAATGTTATTTTCAAAATCTTGCCAAAAAAAAAAATGGTGAAAATTTCACTATTTGATTATTGGTGAAATGCTAATGGTGCATTGTCCCTTGATCGGAAAAAGCATTTCAAATTACAAAAGCAAAAATCTTGACCATTTCAACCTTTTGGTGGATGAAGCATTATGTTTTATACAATTTCTTCTTATAAGTGACACACCCTTATATACAACTAATACTAAATCCACATTGTCTTTTACAAAACAGACACAAAAGAATACTGATAAAAGTGTATGGCAAAACATAGGTAATGCCAAATAAAATTAATTTGAAACAAAAAATGCAAAAAATAAAATAAAATCTAGTATGTTCAATATTATATGAGAAAAGAAAATTACTAAAGATGATTTCTCATTATTGAAATCTCAATTTTTGTTGAAATTTAATTTGTTTGAACCTTTGGGATGAAGCTACATACATTGTTCCTCTGATCAAATTCCAAAACATGAATGTAACTACCACATATTATTTTTAAATGATTAAAAGGACACTTATGGACAACATTACGTGGTTAAGGTCACAACACATCAATACTACAATGAAAATAATATACAAAAGAAAGCTACAATATCAATGATATGAATATTCAATATATTATGGACATAGAAGGTTCGAGAAAAATGCCTCAAATATTTCCATATGGATATGAACCATTGGATTTTAGCATCATTAGATCTTACAAACAAATATATGCCATGTATTTTGTACAATTCAAAAACTCCTCATGAAGTGTTTTGTGAAGATACACAACTATAAATAAATAAATTGATGAATGTTGATAATTTGAATTACATTTATGCAAATGTGATGAAACAACTTGATTAATCATCATGCGATTTATCACTTATGTTGTTGATATTGCATTTAATATAAATGTAGAATAATCAAAATATGTAGTTTCTAAAATGAAACAAAATTTGAGAAATTGCTTCAACCCAAAATATATAACTCCTTTTCCAAAAATATGACATATTGTTCAAATATCCTCTCACAAACGATACACAAATGATACATTCGCTCTAGAGTGATTTCCCATCATAAAAAGGTTAGCCATTAGATTCCCTACTTCAATTTTCTATCTAAAGTTTCTCATTCAACTTAGTTTGTCTACAACATTTTGATTTTGGTAATAATTAGCATTATATGTATTGTCCAATATTCTTTATGGACCTTCATAACAATTTATTCAAAGAGTACCACTTGTGGAAGCCTTTTCACAATTCTAAGTCCCAAAACATTGATATTATGTATTGATTTTATTTCCTAGGCATGAAACTTGATACAAAAGAGGCTTGGGCACAAGAAAGTTGGTGTTGAGCTCAATAGACATGGTGCAATCAAAATGAGAAATTCTACCACCTTGGGTTCTCATTATGTTTCATTTATATTTATTATTTGCAACCAACCATTAATTATGCGACTAATTGTAGGTGAAATGAGTATTTTGAAAGCAATGTTGAGGAACACATTGAGAATGTGAGGAACATGTTGGGAACCCATTGGGAATTTCATATGAAGGAACACATTGAGAACAAAAAAAATATTTCAACACCCAAACCCTTCTCCAAAAGAAAAAAACTTGAGCCCTTGAGTTCATTGACTACAAGAATTTTGTTTTGCCTACCTATTTCCTTTGCCATTTTTGGCCTTGGCTAATGACAATGGCATGAATTATGGGTGTATAGGTATGAAGGTCTTTAATGTTAGATCAAGAAAAGAAAGGACAATGTCCTCAATGTTTAGGGATGTACCTATGTCATGATAATGGTTACCATCTCATTAATTGTCCAATTTCTTGATCACATTATATTTCAACCTTCAAGCTCTTAGAAAGTTAAACCTTTTGCCATGTATTTGGAATTATAAGTGCATGGAATACACATGCACTATGCACACATTCTACAAATGCTAGATGGACATTATCATGAGGTGGCATCTGGATGGATTGAAGAGGATTGTGTAAATTATGGTGGAGCCCTAGTTTAAATTTTGTGATGTAATCAAGGTGGCAATCATCGATAAGATGATTTAGTTAATTTTGGCTATTAGCAAAATATGAAGGAAACAATTAAACGGTCATATATATATTTTTGGCTACATACTTGTCAACCCATATTTTTAAAATTGGCAATTAAAAAAAAATAAAAATCTTGAAACGTTTTTCAAATGTTGTCAATTGTTTTTTGGAAGAATCATTAAATGGGCAATAAAAAAATTCCAGAATTTCACAAGAATGCACAATTTCACACAAAGAAAAAAGGCCTAAACCCTAAACCTAAACTCTATGTGGACACATTCATTCATTCATTCATTCATTCATTTATTTATTTGGAACTTTGATCTATTTTACCCTCACCCAATTGATATATGATAATGAATGTTTTACCCACCCCAACACTGGTTTTAAATAAAAACAAAAAACCCAACTTTCCTCTTTTTTTGCACTCAAATCAAGCTTTTTCCTTGTGATTGAGGAGATCAAAGTGTGTGCAAGCTCACTATGTGAGTTGAAGCTTTGCAGATTATTAATCTCAAGGTGAGGATCTCAAGGTTACGAAGGCAATAGAACAACAACAACAACACAATTGAACTTCTTTTTGGACAACAATTGCAACCAGTTTATGGGCAGGATGTTTACTTGAAGAAAAAGAGGGGCCCTGGTGTGCTTATGAGCAGAACAATTCCAAGAAGTGCAGAATTAGACCCCCTCTTTGAAGAGGGACTAGCTTTCTTGAAACAATTTGGAATGTCATGCTTGGAGGGATTTTGCCATTGCATGGGACATGGTGGGGTAAGAAAAGGGTCTTGAACATATTGAACAGATCGGTGAATAGAACCCCCTCTTTGGAGAGGGATTAGCTTTGTTGAGACATTTTGGAATGTCATGCTTGGAGGGATTTTGCCATTGCATTGGACATGGTGGGGTAAGAAAAGGTTCTTGAACATACTGAACAGATCGGTGAATAGACCCCCCTCTTTGGAGAGGGATTAGCTTTGTTGAGACATTTTGGAATGTCATGCTTGGAGGGATTTTGCCATTGGATTGGACATGGTGGGGTAAGAAAAGAGTCTTGAACATACTGAACAGATCTGTGAAGAAAGTAAAAAGAAAGTCAGATAGTGTTGTCTTCTGGGTTTGTTGTCGTCTGTCAGGTTTTAGTCATGCAATGCAGGCTTGATGGATAAAGAGGTTGTGCTGTTTTGGTTCCATGAGCACAGGTTTACATGGTTTCTTGCAAAACACCTTTCTGGTTGTTGTTGATCACCTTTGTTGCCACAGCAGCACCATCTGGATGAGGCAGAGGACATGATCAAGGCAAGGCCCTGTAAACCCAAATGGTACTGTGTGGATGGCTTTGCTTGCTTAGTGTTTGCAAACTTCATCATATTGTGGAAATGGGAGAATGTGTTGCAAAACAAGTTCTGGAACTAGATCCTGCAAATGCTACAGGCTATTTATGTGTTGCTATCAAAAGATTGATGCTGCTGCTGGCAACTAACCAGGATCTTGGTTAGAATGTTCAACAGCAGAGAAAGGTAAAAGGTGTGAAGAAACAGTCAGGTTGCAAATGGACCATATTGAATAATGTTGTGCATACATTTGCACTCGATGATCAAAAAATCATCTTCAGATAATTGAGATCCTTGTGAACTGAAAGAGATTGTCAGGCAGATGCATGATGCAAGGGTATATGGGATATCTTTGAGAGGCTGAAAGAGGGCCTTCCCTTTTTTTAGGTTACAGGTAGTCATTCAAGTTGAATAATAATACTATTTGAAGGCCTTCTTTACAAAGGCCAGAGGAGCTAGTCTGGTATCCTGAATTGGCACTTGGAGTGGAAGCTAATTGCAAAGCGGTTCTATTGAGGAAATTGATGCAAATCAAATACCCGACAGTCTTCTCTCACTGAATGGTATGTTTTCCTGGTTTTGTACATATTTATCTAGATATTGCTCACATCCTTTGTTCTGCTCTTCGCCATTTTGTGCCATGTACAGGTACTGGGTCCAAAAGCTAGGTTTTTCCTTCAAATCTGGTTTTGGTCAATTACTCAAGTACTAATCCTTGGGAAGTGTCAACATGTATAGCATTTGTGAAGCTTGAACTACAACTCCATCAACTTCAAAATCCTTAGATTGCAAATGTCCCAGATTTACAGATATCAATGTGGGGCAAAGAAACTAAGAGTGATTTGCTAACAAGCACTTGGGACTTCCTCCTTTTTGTGGCAGGCATTCCAACAACAGCCACCATTGGAGAAAAAGAATTCAACAACAGCATGGGAAAGAGAGCAATGGAAGTTAGCATCATGTTAAGAAAAAGACCGAATTATGGCATCCTCTTACTTGGTATGTATGAATGTATGCAAATGTCACAATGTGAAATTGATTTGATATTGCTTGTTATGTTCATCTTCATTTGTTGCATGAGTTATCAGCGTTCTCAAAGCTCTCTTGTATGTGGGTTGAGCTCCATTATTTTTTTAATGCCGTCCTTTGGTTGCAGATAGATAGTGATTATGTGTTACTACTTTGATGACATTGTTAAATGTTGCATGTGATAATTTCTCAAATGCTCATGGGCTTTAGTTTGTGAGCAATCCTTTGTAGGATGAAAGCCTTTAACATAACAGGCACAATTCCTTCATTGAAAAGAAACTTTGGTGACAACTCAAGTTTTGAATAAATGGCATGAGATTTGTCCATGTGTTATAAAATTGACAATATCTTTCTGGTAAAAAAGATGCCCAAAATGTCCAATCCTCACAACCTAACTTGTTTCCTTTTTGGGACAAAGTGACGGTTACCTATTTGAAGATGCGATCATCAAAATATCGAACTATGTATGATGCTCACAACCTTCAAGAGTGTCAAGCCCATTTTTGGTTGATGTCCACCATAACATAGCCTTCTTGTCTATAGACAAGCCAGTATGTTCAAGAGTTGATATCGGACCAACATTGAAAATAAACCTTGTCCTCAAGAAATTAGAAATGTGCCAGGGTCACCTAGCATTTCTTTTTTATTCATTCATGGTCATGAAGTGATTACCATAAGGATGTTTATTCATGACAACATAGTAACCATGATAAATCATATGCATGTGGTGTGAGTAGGAAGTTCACATGACTATTTATTTCCACAAGGATTCATCATGATGTAGACTTTTAGTATAACTTTTGGTTATACATTACTTCCTTCAATGTTTACAACAATTTGAGATATTGCATTGCGAAAGCATATCCCAAAGTTCTCCTTCATTATTTGCAAAAGAAATGTCATATAATAAAGTTATCTGTAAAGTCGCCCTCTCTTTCACCCCCTATCCTCTCAGCTTTCATCCTCTATCCCCTCTTTCAGTGGTATCCACAAAGTAAGGAAATTTTATTAAATCTCGTAATGAAATGCTGAAGCTCATGATTTAATGCACAAGGTTCCACAGTAATATAGTAGTTGTACAGGTAGTGGTGAAAATACATGTAGCAGCAGTGGAGGCGCTCAAGAAAAAGGAAAGAGGGGACGAAACTCAGTTTACTACCAAAATTGGTGGAAAAACTAGTTTGGGTCCCAGTTATTTCGTTTTGTAAAATTTGATTCCCAGTTACGCATTTGATGCCCTATTATTCCAAAACTGGCCATTCTCGCCCCCTAATCGCCTGACTTTAGGGATAACTTTAATAACACTCAAAATATCTGAAAATAGGGGTGTGAAAATGTGTGGAGTTTTCAACAAATAGTTGTGCAATCCAATGTTACTAGTTCAAGACTAGAGGTTGCCAAAAGAGTTTTAAGATTTTGCTTGAGCTTCTTGTTGTGAGATTGAAGACATCTGAACACAACTTCAATTTGATTTCCCAATACTTGCTAGCACCTTCTGAGTGAGCAATTGGCATTTGCTCTTTGACAGTTCAATGGTGTCGAAATATTTCTCAAACAGGTAGTCCCCTCGAAACTAGGTTGATTGCTATCCCAAATAATCTCAAGGAGGACACCCTTCTTGTCTGGAATTGTCGAACAAGTTCCCTTGTGCTGCTTTAATGCAAAGCACATTTCTTCAAATGACTCGGTGATAATTCACTTATACATTGAGTCATGGTATCAATATTTTTATTAAAAAAATTTAACCAATTCTCACAATGCCAGTTCTCATAAATTTGAGAACAGCCAATTATCATTTGGCGATTCACACCAACCAGTTATTACTCTTTTTTCTCAAATAAATAATAATAATCAAAACTACCAAAAAAATTTCTAATTTTATCCGTTTTCTTAAAAAGTCATAGTTATCCATAAAGTAATGACAACACAACACCTGAACCCTGAGTTTGGCTACACATTGGGTGAGATTCAAAAAAAAAAAAAACTTACAAAAATATATAAAAATCAATGATTTGTCGTGAGTGTAAAGTCTAAACTTGTGTTTGCATGTTCTTCCTTTTTAAAAGAACCACTAGTTCTGGCAACTTGCAAGAAGTCTCAAATATTTATTTTCGGGCAACAGGGGCACACTAGGAAACACATTGGGGGGAGGAAATGAGGTTGCCACGGGATGAAAGGTAACACGCTAGGAAGACGCTAGGAGAAGCCAAGAATTTGTTTAGAGCAAGGGGGGAGATGCCTAGAAAATTGTGAGGGACTTTGGAATTTTCTTTTTCGGAGCAATGGGGAGGGGAAAGATGAGGGCACCAGGAAGACTTTGGGGGATGCTAGGACAATGCCAAGGGGCATCGGGCAGTGTTGGAAAAACGATAGGAACATTGAGCGACATTGTGAAAATTCTGAGCAGCACCAAATCAACATTGCGGGATGCTTGGAAAGATGTCAAGCACACCAAGAAGAGATAAGTTTGAATCTTCACTTGGATCAAAAAAAAAAATTAGAATTACCTTACCTACCTACAACTGATAATTGGCACTTCTTTGCCAAATATCTATGTTTTTTAATTTAAAAATGAGATTCAACAATTTTATTTTTTATTTTTTTCAATAGTTGAAGAATAAGTATGCAAAGTACACCTTATATTGTTGTATTTTGTATTTATAATAGTAACCCAATGATTAGGAAAATAAACAGATTTTCAATAAGTTTATCATCTATATATATATATATATGAATATGATTATTATTTATTTATTTCAGCTAGACCTTTTGTGAATTATTTTGTGCCAAACATCAACATTGGGTGGATGATAAGTGGACAGGAAACACCTTTGGTTATATTCATATCCCATTGGTTAGCTATGTATCAACTATCCACATGTATCTACCTACCTAGTAGCCACCAAGTCCTTTACATAATTAACTACATACATTTAAACCATTTACATTATCTACTTACTTACTTATAATAAAAACCCACTTCCATAAGTGATTACCAAGGTTGTGTGAGGTGAAAATAGGAAGGTCATATAGGATCGGTTAAGAAGGTGGAACCGTGGTAGCTCATGTAGTTCATTCACAGCTCGTTCATTAGTTAATGGGTTTCCAATGGATGGTGCAGTAGAGGGTGCTAGGTAATATAATCCAGTGTTCTTTATCTCCCCCCCCCCCGCCCCCTTGTTTCTTTTGGGGTTCTGGAGAGCCAAATATGGGAAAAAATAAAAACTATAGAAAAATAGTCAGATTATACATCAGGTTCCAACAGGTAGCCAACAATATAGAGGGACATTTAAATGTA
>Ga0209611_10012468_pt1 | contig 11950 bp, 13 predicted proteins | sample S1TSphgellanicum_3_FD_187693 | JGI IMG/M metagenome (GOLD analysis project Ga0209611, IMG submission 187693) | Host-associated microbial communities from peat moss isolated from Minnesota, USA - S1T2_Fc - Sphagnum magellanicum MG (SPAdes) (version 2) | ecosystem: Host-associated > Plants > Peat...
AATGGGGGCAAAAACAAAAAAAAAAAAAAAAAAAAACAAATCACCAAACATTACCAAAGCCAGTTTCTGAACACTCAAAAAATTATTTGCATGTTGCTCTATTACTATTAGAGTTCAAAGATGATTTGTAAAACTTCAGGTGACACTCCTATAGCACTTTAGATCATCTAAAATGAATAAGAAATAAGTCCGTTATGAGGTATGAAAGTAGGAAGGGACCAAAGAGAAAGAAAAAAAAAAAAACGTATTTTATAAGTTGAGAAGCTTTTTTTTCTTACTGTTTTTTCATTACTCCTTTTCATTTGCACTTCAAAAATGATTTCTGGAGCTTGAGGTACCACTCCCATAAAAATTTTAATCACTCAAAATGAAGCTCATATGATGAAGATATAAATAAGTGTTCAGTCATAGGCAGGCAATCAGTGATGGGCCGGTCTACCCTGCCTTATAAAGATGAAGCCCAACACCTTTGATCAAACTATTGTATGTTTATCATTCTTACCATTACATGGTCAAAAATGGCAAAATCATCACAAACATGGACTTTTGATATGACACTTGACTTTACAGGAGAGGAGAGGAGGGGGGCCAAGGGGCCAAGTGCATACACCTACCTCCATGATCCTTCCAACTACCAGCTTGACACAATCTTCACCCTATAATACAGAAATGCTCTTCAATTTATCAGCCCATCTGTAGGCAAACATGCACTTTCGCACACACTGTGAAACTGCAGAAACAAGGGGGCAGGGTTTCTGCCCCCTTTTTCCCATCGCTGTGTACAGCCCTACTGTTTCTCAGCAATGGACTTTGTTACATGCACTAACCCAATTCCAGACACAAAATTTCAGACTATTACGTAAGTGATGTCAACATGGCAACTGGTTAAAAGCTGCTAACTTACAGTGTCTGGAATTTGTCAGAATTGTGTTGCCCAGTCTATATCAGAGCCTTTATGCTGCACCAAAACAGAAATTACAGAAAAGCTTAAAGATCCCAAAACCAAATGAAGTTCAAAAACCAACTCCAAAGCCACTGCACATCCTGAGTGAGGTCCATGTACAAAGAGTAAACAGGTTTCTCAACCCAGTTGAGTGAGAATCATTCAATGAAATGGAATTCTATCTACTGTCCTAAATTACACAAAAAAAGATAGCTCTCAGTAGAGAATTGGCTGTTAAACTGGCAGCACGATTTCAGACCAAATAGAAAGAACTAATAGCACCAACAGACCCCCAATTGCCACCCAATCATTTGCTTTAATCGAGAGCTTCGTCAGAAAGTATATATGATGCTTTGCTGGATCTCCTTTGTATCCCCGTGCCACCATGGCCTGGAAAACACCAAATTATTTCTTGATGCTCTGAAATATATGTCAAGTAACAAGCATTGGAACACAAATCCAACTCCAAAGTTTCACATAACATAGATCCCCCACAAACCAATTTAAAGAAACACACCTATTGAACTAAGAGAACATGAACCCAATGCCTGGCCTCTCATTCCCTATGCACATGCTCTATGAGCACTTGGAAATACTGAACACATCAGTAACAGACCATGGTTGCTCTGGAATCCCTCAAGAAATACAAATTATTCAAAATAATCAAACAATCTGGAGTTACCCACCTGTGAGATTTGATCAGCATGGTTGAACAAATTCTTGAAAAGACGCCCAAATAGGGTGAAGAAAGCTGCAGTGACCAGCATAGGATCAGCATCATTCTACGTACATCAAATCATGGCTACAAACCCCAATGCAGCAAGAGGAAAAACATACCGTCAGCTGTTTCAGTGAGCCGCAGTGATTGCCACTCTATTCCTCTGGCAACAACCCCCATAGCAATATTTCGCACCTGCAGCAGCAGGTATTATTTGTCATTGGTAAAAATATCCTTTCTTTTTCTGTGCACACCTAGAAGAGAGAATCAGCAATTCAGTACTGAGAACACAATTCCATGTTTTGACTCCCTTTGTGTATATCAACATGAGACTTGTGTACTAAATTGAAACTTTATAATGCTGCACAATACCTCATCAAATACGAGACCAATAAACCGGAGAGAGAGGAGAAGTGTAAGGATGAGTTCATCCACAGGGGCCCCAATATGTGCAAATGGTGCTATACCCCAACGCAGGGCCAATGCAAGTTGTTCCGGTGTTGTAGTTGCCAAGCACACACTTGCACTTTGCAATACCTGTTGAGCAATTTACAAAACAGTCATCTCTCCAGAAGTACAATCTGATTGTGTCAACGCTTTACTGGAATGTGACCAAAAGGCAAAGATTCATTTGAATTTTTGGGCACACAGGTCACACCCTGTCCCACTCATAAATTTGGATGCAGGAAGAATCATCATTCCAAAACTGCTATTGGCACCTATTAGGAGGATTCAGAATCCACATCCCTGTTGCAAGAGCTGTACCAGGGCAATGTATTATCTTCCTTGCTTTGAATTCTGGGGTCTCCAAGCAGAGTGCATTACACAACTTTAGAGGGTGCAGAAGTACTTTTGATTGTGAATAAAACTCAAGGATGCATTCTCCCAGAAACTCCCCAGTCCAACTTCCAGGATTTCAATAAGAATCACCACTCTGATCAAAGACTAAGAAAACCCACTTACCGAGAAGGACAAGCAGGAGGCTGAAGCAGCCAGTGCAACACCCTTCCTTGTGAGTTGGAGGGGACCCAGTTTCATGAGTACATACTTGTAGCCTCCCAATGCTGCTGGTAGCTTGGGTAGGCCCTGGGTGAGTGGTGGTGGGGTGCGGGTTTGAACCAATGATGGCACACCATCTGTCCCCAACGCCAGCATTACAAAAAGGAATGCCGAGAGAATGGCCATGCGCCCTAGCTGGTCCTGTTAAGCATTGCCCACCCACTTGAATACCAGACAGACCTGCAAGGTAACAAAATTCTTTGATTCTCAAAGAAAACTCATGTATTTCTTAGTTGACAAGGTGACACTGGATCTCACTGTTTCAGAATAAGAGCAATCAGGAATAGAAGTCTTCATAAATTGTTTTAGGAATAGATCACACTCCAAAGTCTAACCTGCCTACATGTTTGGTTGGTCAGCTTAGACTACATAAGTGAACTAAACCAAGTTGATGGTAGATATTTAATGGGGTAAGAATCAAACAGAAGTTGCTGTTGATCTGGGTTTGGATTGAACAAAGGACTCTCTCCCAATAGACCAGCATCCATGTCCACTTCATTTGTGTTTGGGAATCTGACTCAACATTCAAATGTTTTCAATGTACTGCAAACCATTTTCATACAGAAGAAGATTGTTCACTTTATCACTGTATTCGTTCAGACCTTTTTAACATATCAAAAGGTTCAAAGATCTGAAAGTAATGTGAAATGTTCTACTTTGCAGAACAGTTGGGCTCCAAAACATCTGATGACTGCAGAAACATAGACTTCCCTCAGTATAAAGGGTCTATAATAGTCAGTGACAGAAACTCAACTGACCTTACATGTGCAAATTGCCAAATCAAATGCAGGTTTGAGAAGGATGAAAAGGCTTGAGCCAAAGACACAAAGTTTGAAGTACCTGCCAGACATGATGGGGAAGACCCCAAATGGTAATCACAACCAAAATTGCAATCACACCCATCCGAATTGAAATATGAGAACGGGAAGGCAGCACCACCAATGCCAGAAGCCAGGCCTGCATTAAACATCACATGGCAGTAGTAAAAAGAAGAAGAGTGAGAAACCAATGGAAAGCATGACAAAGAAAGGGGCATGTGTGTGTTGGTATGAAGTTCCCAGGCATGGCCACTTCACTTCAGATTACATGACAATTCCCCTACTTTATCAACTTGTACTCCAAGCAAAAGGAACCTTGGATTTAAAAACAAGAGAAACAAGAAACCCTAAATGCAGAGCAAGCTTTTCAGGCTGAAATTCATCAAACCCCGGTGCTTCAACACATCAAACCTGCTGAAATCTTCACTGACGTTTGGAGAGTCTCTTCTTTACACATCAATTAGGGTTTGGTGAGAGTATTTATCATTGATTGGCAAAAAAGCATTTGATGAAAAATGACCTGTTTGACACGGGGGTCGAGCGTATGCAGAGGTGTGACAGGAGAAGCAATGTACTGAGCCACGGGCGCTGCACTAGCGGCAGCCACCATCCTCAACACTCTCTCGCCCACTGGCTGTCGTCGTTTCTGAGCGTTCTGCTGCAGCCAATCCCGCAATTTATCACTACCAGAACTCTTTTTCACCTCCTCGTCATGACTGCTCTCTGAAAAAGCAGCAGCAGCACACACACATCCAGGAAACACTACTACTGGTGTACCACCACATCGAATCCTTTCTTTTCTCCGGAGTTGTGACCTCCTCTCGAGTGTTTCTGTTCTCCTCCTGGAACTAATGTCATCAAAACGCAACGACGCAGTTGCAAATATTTTCTGATACGCTAAACAACAACACCTCCTGGAAGAAGAATTCATTGAAACTCCAAACCCTACTAAATTCGATGCTGCCTTCGCCGATTCTCGCCGCGGCGTCGGAAACAAGGAGTTCAGTACTACAATCGATGCTGAAGATGGTCTCTTCATGAAATGACAGTTGCCAAGACATGTTGCACATCCAACAACAGTTGCCATTTCTGTCTCTCAATTGGAACAAAACACAACTTTGTCACCAATTTTCATAAAGACAAGTAAGGAGGAACAAACTACGATCATCTGAAGACAACAAAGGCAACAAACAATAACCTGTTCCCAAGATTTCCAACAGATCTGCGCTTTCTTCTCAAGATTCATGAAACCCTAATAAGAAGAATTAGGTTTCAAGTTTCCCAATTCTGGCTCAGGATTGCTTGTTATATTTTGTTGTTTCTTGTTGGCATTCCATTCTTGTGATATTCTTCATTTTTTATTTATTTAAAAAATAGTGTTGTCCTTTTCTTTTCTTTTTTAAATCAAGCTTAGGTCATTCTTGAATTAAAATATCATATTAATAAACCTTAAACGCTAAACCCTAAACCCTATCATATTGATTCAAATTTGATTAGGGATGTTTTCATTTGAGAATGTTTGTTATGGGACATTTTTTCAAAACCTTGATCTGATAACAATCATAATGATTTTTAAATCAATTTTTAAAAAATAAATGATAGACAAGTCAAATATTCACTATTTTTAAAAGAGACCAAAGCTAAAAGGAAAAAAATATTTTATTGATTTGAATTTTTTTTCTTAATAAACATTTACTCATTTCAAAGAAAAGGTGATTAAAAAGGACAAAACAAAATATCCACCCTAATCATGTGTGCAAATGAGATTAAAATATTGCAAGATGACACTTTTTATTAAATATTAGCAAATTTTATGTTTAAAATTATTTTATTAAATTTAATTAATTTCATAAGCATAACATTGATAAAAATAAGTTCATAAGTTTGTCAATTTTGATAAAATGTTTTGATGAATATTTCATTTTCAATGTTGATTTGAATTTTTTTTTAATTTAGATTAAAAAATCACTAAAATATTAGAAAAAGAGTAAATGAAATTTTATGGTTTATGTTTTAACATTTTATTTAATTAATAAAATACGATTAATTTCAATTGATTTTATTATTCTTAATTTTTATTTAAATATTTATTTAATTGAAAATATCAAAATATAAAGGACTTAAAAATCAATTTTTAAATTATTTCCATTTGTTTGTAACATGTTCCATTCAAGTTTCCAATGGGTTCCCATTACTAACCCCATGGGATCATACAAGACAGTGATCGAAAGGGTTTTGATTGTCATAGGTGGAAAAGCAAAGAAGGGAAACAAAACATGGGGTTAGTAATGGGTGGGGAAGGGGAAAAACATTGTGGTGATCAAAAGGTTTTCGATTGTCACATGGGTGTGGCAACTAAAAACCTTTTGATTATCACGTGATTACGGCAATTGAAACATGTGGATGGCAACTAAAAAAATTTCAGTCTCCACGAAGGTGTGGCAACATTAAAATATTTTTGGTCGTCACCTGCATGTGACGACCAAAAGGTTTTCAATCGCCATAATCACATGGTGTCTGAATTCAATCGCCATCCAATGCCATTAATCAAATTCGGTCATCATCAGACAATGGCTATGTATTTTGGTCACCGCAAATGGATCTTTTGGCATTTTCAGTCACCATTTGGGAATTGTCAAATGGCGATTGAATTTGTTTAAGCCGTGTGATGGCGGCCGAATTTGTCTAAACTATTCGATGGCAACCGAATTTGTCTAAGTCATCCAATAGCAATCTTGGAAGAGGTTTTTTTAAGGTTTATGAATTTAAAATGTAATCCACGAATCATTTTTGGAGCACCTTTATTCTCATTTAGGTTTTGTGTTTTTGGTTGCCCCCTTACAACCATTACATGGAACCTTGGATGAGTTGAAGTGATTAAGTCCTTGTGTCACCAAAAGAGAGGAAAGAGAGTTAGAGAGAGAGCTATGCAAAAACACAGAGACAACCAGACATGGTGAGCTTACAGACCCAAACCGGATCTGAGCTCCCTGATCTTCTGACCTGCACCACACTCCACTCTAACAATCTACAGAACTCATCAACACACAACACCTAATTTTTCAACAAAAAAAATGATTTGCTCAAAATAAAGATCAACACGTCGGATCACAGGGAGCAGATCCTTGTGCCTTAAATCAGATTAACAAACCGAGGATTGTCTCATGTCCGATCTACGATGCACATCCTCTTGGTTGCAACAGGAACTTCCAGTGATGCCTTCGAGGTCAGATCCTTCCGTGTTCGCTCTGTCCCTCGAGCCACTAAACCACATCCCTCCACTACCTCTATACACTATTCTCACTCTCCACATTTTGAAACCCAGCACCCAGAAACCTAGCAGCCACCCTCTGAGATCGCGAACGCAGACCAACAGTAGACCAAGTTCGCAACGAATCCTCTCACAATGACAGCCCCATCATGTCCACACAACAGATCTGCAGGCACAGACCCCTCCTACCTCTCATTCTCCACAAAATAACGTTTTGCTGACCACAACTCAGATGCAAACAAATCCCCACATAAACACATTCAGCTAACAAATCCTCTCCCTCTCTTCTACCTGCCACACATCTAAGGCTCGGACCCCTTAGAGCTCTCATCATTCCTCGGCGCCACCTTCGATGCTAATTGCATCAAAAGATTACACAGCCGCTCAACATGATATTGGCGCAGCGGAAGAAAATCAACAAGCAGCTAAGCAGTTGCATGAAGAACAACCCGAGAGAAAATCCCCCCCTCGCCACTCAGAATACCGCCCCTTCATGTGCTAGTCCTCCAAAATCCAAATCGCCCTCCTACCTCCAGAATTCCAGCCGTTACCTGCTTGGCTTCCTGCTTAAGCTTTCCCATGCACCGTTACAAGTTCAAGTCCCCAAATCCATAAAATGGCCGCCTTCATTAAGTCCGTTTTTCCGACGAGTTTAATTTCTCAAACCCTTAAACCAAAAAGATCAGATTTCCAAACTCAATAGCCATAATCAGGTTTCCGTTCGGCCACCCCATAACCGGTCACATGTGTCACCCCTCCATTCCTCAAAAAGCGGAGTCCCTCAACTCTTCTGACCTTGTGGAGTGTGATAAACTTGAAGTTCCCTCCGTGGTCTTTCCCACTGATTCCCATCAGCATCCTGAACAATGCATACCCGGCTCCCTTCTTCGAAGTCAAGATTTCCAATCCCGTTAGTATGCGCAACAAATAGGTATGGACCTTCCCAGCTGGCAGTCAACGCCTTCTTCTTCCCGAGTTTCTTCATCTTAACCATCGTTTCACCAGCAACCAGACCTTCAAAAGCATGTTTCCCTTTTCTAGTAGCATAGGCCCTTTTCTGTTTCTGCTGTGCATGTCCTACATTAAGCAGAACATTCTCATGAATGCTGGCAATCAACTTCACCTTCTGCATGAACTGTTCTATAGTAGTCTCCACATCAGCAGTGTCATCAACTTCGGCAGTCAATGAGTGTAAATAGTTGTCAGCCGTCAGGCGTGCTGTACGCCCAGTCAAAATCATGAAAGGAGAGAACTTTGTGTTGGACTGAATTCCGCATATGTATCCAAACATAACCTTTGCCAGTTGCTCATCCCAGCAATTGGCATTGTCGGGTACTTCAGACAGTACCGTTATGCCATGTTTGATCGTCTTGATCAAACGTTCAGCCATACCATTGCACTGCGGCCATTGAGGCGCAGTGTGTTGATGATGAATCCCGTAGTCTTTGCACATGGCGTCAAACTCTGATGCCCTCTCTCCTCCATTGTTAGTCAACACAAATTTGGGTACCCCGTACCTGCAGATCACATCATCCTCCAAAAACCTAGCTGTTGTCTTGGCTCCATGATCAGCTACAACTTTTGCCTCACACCATTTCGAATAATCGTCAATAGCTACTAGGTTGTATCTATTGCTTGACTTGGTCTCAAGTAGTGGCCCTGCAGTATCCATAGCCACTCTCTAAAACAGGTCACAAACAGGTATGCTCTTCAACTTTTCATCTTCAGAGCGTATACTCCCCATCCTCTTCACCATCTGACACTGTTGGCACACCCTCACTACGACTTTGACATCCTTAGTTCGGTTATGCCAAAAATACCTTCTACACACTTCAGCTAAAGTCCGTTCTTCTCCAAAGTGCCCTAGGTCTTTATGCATCTGGACTACTAGTCCCATGCGATCCACTGGTCTTGGCACCAACAGCCCTTTGAAGTACAGTGACTGCCCCTACCAGTGATAATTGAGTATCCTCTTCCTTGCCCTTTTTGATTCCAGAGGATCAACAGTAGTAGGCAGCGCTCCTCCTTGCAGCAATTCCATACAGCTGACATCTTCTCATATGTCACTGCTCCTCGAGTCTGCTCCACACTCCTCCTCTTCATCAAGATCTGCGGATTGAAAATCATGTTCACCCGCTCCCAATAGCCGCTGAGTTGCCAAGACCAGCTCCAGTTGCTGTTGTTTATCATAATAATGAGGTCTTTTCCTCTGTAGAACCATCCTAACAGTACTGCTCTGCGCAGTCTCATCCCCCTTTTTGTCTTTAACCTCACACGGAACGAGCTCCTGGGGCTGATCATCCTCAGATATAACGTCAATCACATACAGATGGTGGTCACTGAGGTGCATAGAGTGGTTGATCCCAAAACAATAGGTATGATGTTGTACCTACTCCCTGTCCTTTCTTCTGATTCCAAGCCATTCCATCTCTGTGCCAATATGAACAAAGAGGAGCTTCCCTTCTTCTAGGTGTGTGTTAGTCTGCGCATTCCTAATGTCTTGGATTTTCTCACAAAAATCATCATCCTCCATGGCTGGTCCAACTGGATTTCTACTCAAGGCATCAACGTTAGTGTGTCTGAGGCCTAGTCGGTGCACAATCTTAAAGCTAAAGTCCTGCAACATGTCAATCCATCTGCCTCGCCTACCATGTGCGTCAGACACAGTTACCAACCACTCGAGTGGTTTGTGATCAGTTCGCAAAACAAAGTGATTCCTATACAAGTACTGCCTAAAGTGCATGATGCCCCATATGAATGCATAGCACTCTCCCTCCATGGGATGGAATTTCTTATGTGCCTCTGTCAAACTCTTGCTGGCATAGGCTACCAGCTTCTCCAATTTCCCTTCTCTCTGGGACAAAATGGCTCCGACCCCCTTGGGTGACCAATCAACATCCAGACAGAACGATCTCTTGAAATCAGGTCATATGAGGATGGGCGCCTCAACCAGCGCTTTCCTTAATGCTTGGAATGCCTGCTGACAGCCCATATCCCACACAAAATCAACATCCTTTCTAGTCAGCTTGAATAGTGGAGCTACTAGTCGCGCATAACTTCTGATATACTTCCGGTAATACCCTATCAAACCTAAGAACGATTTGACGTTAGTGACCGTCCTTGGTTGGGGAAAATGTAGAACTGCCTCAATCTTACCAGGATCTGGTCTGGTGCCACTCTCACTAACAACATGGCCTAGGAATGTAATACTTTTTGCAGCAAAGCAACACTTGTTCGGGTTTAGTTTGAGATTCACTTCCTTGAGTTTGCACAGAACCATATCCAGATGCTGAAGATGCTCTCCCCAACTTCTGCTGTGGATGTTGAGGTCATCCACGAACACCTTCAGGAATTTGCTGCCCAAATCCTTAAAGACCTCTGACATAGTTCTGGTGAACGTGCTTGTCACATTCTTCAGACCAAATGGCATGACCATCCAATCATACAATCCGGTCTTGGTGATCAAAGCAGTCTTCTTCACATCTTCTGGAGCCATTCGAATCTGCCAGAAGCCAGACAGCAAATCTAGAGCAGTAAACCATGCTGAGCTCCCTAGCTGATCAATCACATCTTCCACGAGTGGCATTGGAAATGAGTCACGTCGTGTTTGTGCGTTGAGTGGTCAGTAGTCCCCACAGAAACGCCTGCTCCCATCCTTCTTTACTGGTAAAGTAACTCGACAGGCATATTCGGAACTGCTGGGCCTCATCTTGCCCAATTCTACCAAAACGTCGATTTGCCTCTTCACTTCGGCCTCTTCCCAATAGGATAGTCTACCAGGAGATGTTCTGCAAGGCGGAAACCCTTGGGTATCCACAAAATGTTCCCCAACAGTACGGCAACCCAACTCACCCTTGTTCCAAGCAAAAACATCCTGGTATCGTTCCAGAATCTTCCAGAGTTGTTGCTGTCCTCCCTCATCCAAACTGCTATCTATCCTAATTCACTGACAGATCTCCTTCCATCTAGTGCCCATTTCGTCATGGCTAGATGACCTCAATAGCTCAGTGGTACTGCAACTAGAGTCGCCATCTTTCATCTGGACAACTTGTAGCAGCGTCGGAATTGATGAAGTGTCCTTTAGGCCGGGTTGTTGTAGCATAAGTGTCACAGCAGCATCAAGCGTGCTTTCACACATGGCTCGTCTGCTTTGCTCTGCATCTGCCACCCACCTCATCCAATCTGCGTAATCATCTGCATCCGTGACTTCTTCATTCATGAAGCCATCAGCCTGCTCCTGTAATATCAGTTGCAGAATCTCTAGCGGCCCCTCTGATGTCACTAACTTCTCCAATTCATTATCTCCAAATTCATCCTCATGATCAATTTGCCTCAATGGATTGGACACCGACTCACCATGCTCACTACCATCAGTACTCGTATCAAAATCTGAGGTGGTTGCAGCATCATCCTTGATCACAATCGCGCGATCTTGATCTGTCTCCCAGTCAGGATTGTCACTGGTGGATGTGCTCTGCCAGATAGTCGCAAACTCCCGCATCAGAGTCTCCGAATTGATCCTCTGCAATAGATTCACCATTATCAAAGGTAATACCTCCACGTTGGCACCTGGTCCATGCCTCACCTGGATTAAACCTCATTCCACATCCACAATGGCCCCAATTTTTATGAAGAAATCTAGACCAAGTAACACATCATAGCTGTCCGTATCAACCACCATGAATGTCATGGTGCACTGGACTCCCCCGACCTTCACTGGTATTTCGTCAATTCTGCCAAGAGCCTGCGTGATGACTCCCGAAGCGGTCTTATAGGTCTCTGATCCAGTGACCAGATGCATCATTCCTAGTTCCCTTACGACAGCAGCTGCCATAACGGACATGGAGGCTCCTGTGTCCACCAATCCTTCAACAATATAATTGTTGATCTCCACAAGCAGATGTAGAGTCTTGCTTCGATGGGTCTTGTTGATGTAGATCTTCCTTAGTGTGGGAATTGTAGACACCATCGACACCTGATTCTCATTTGCTTCCAAATCCCTCCTTCTCTTAGCCAGCTTCATTAAGCTTTCCAGATGTTCTAGTTCTCCTGGAATCATCAGGATGGTTTCCATAGGTGAGAGAGAGATTTTGCCTTTTATGAAGTGTGAAAGGATCTTGGACCTGACTGTAGCATCTCGG
>Ga0209611_10012469_pt1 | contig 11950 bp, 11 predicted proteins | sample S1TSphgellanicum_3_FD_187693 | JGI IMG/M metagenome (GOLD analysis project Ga0209611, IMG submission 187693) | Host-associated microbial communities from peat moss isolated from Minnesota, USA - S1T2_Fc - Sphagnum magellanicum MG (SPAdes) (version 2) | ecosystem: Host-associated > Plants > Peat...
ACTTTTGTTGCTGGAGATGATCCTGAAGCTGTTGCAACTACCATTGCCTTGGTTGAAATCATTCCAGGTTTCAAAGCTGCAAAGGCTGGACCTCTGGAAAACTCCAGGATTGTTGAGCTTCTTGGTCCCCGATGGCTTATTGAACTCGACAAGCTCAATGCTAGTGGCAAGTTTTCTACGTACTGGAAACTTGGCGTCTGAAGAAGATTGATATCACTAAATCAGTGCTGATGGCATCCAAAGCACAAGGTTGTCAAAACAAAACAAATAAGAGCTAAGTACTGTACATATGATCCGTGATCAGGCAGTTGGGTTAATGCAAAGAGGATAATAGTAAAATAGAATCTCTCTCATTGCACATGAAGACTTATGTAGGAGTCTCTTGTGGCCAGTCTTGTCTGTTGACAGCTTCATAGATTTGTGATATTTGACTGCTTCTATCAACATACCAATCAACAACTGTGATATGATTCTCTGACTTCTGAGTGAGCATTATTCTACATCATTAGATTGTGATATTCTATGATGTTCTCGTAGTGAGCATTATAGATCAATGCTGTGATCTGCTCACACATATCAAATTGGTGGTTCCTACTCAACTCTTTCCAAAGAGATGCAGTTTCCTTATGAGCACCATGTGACCATAAGATACCCATGTGTCCTCCATAAGGTACTAATGGCAAGCTCCATGATATCTCCTCGTGACAACCTTTGCCCATTGGTAAGGATTTTCTGTTTGCATCAATAGTTTTTCCAAGCAGCATGTGAGAGACGATGGTTCCAGTCTCCAGAAACTGACATTTAGACTTTCTGCTGAGCATGGGTGCTGATGATCATGAGGTTGTGAACCGATGAATTTGAGGTTTTGAACTTGTGGGCTTTTGGTTGCGAGTTTAGGCTATTGTGCCCGCTTCAACTGGCAGCATTTCAAGCCCTGCCATAGAAAATCTTCCTGGGAAAAGTTCAGTCAAGCTTCTTAGACAAAGACTTCAATGGCTCTTCTTTCCAAGAATTCTCTTTCCTTAAACCCTAAACACTAGTTCTTCAAGATTTGAGATAATGAAGCAAAGCACCTGTTCGAGTCAAGAGTTGAAATTGTGGGGTGTGAGGTGGAAACTTACATTAGACTTCTTCTAGTGAGCTCTGTCTCTGGATTCTGTTGTCTCAAACTGCGACAAGAAGAAAAAAGAAATCTAGGGTTTTTGGCAAAGGTTATCGTATAAAAGATTGCTGCTATTGAGAACATGTTGGGAAATAGTTTGGGGAACTTGCAGAACATGATGGGAACATGGAACAGATTCAAAAACCCAAGAAATTTGAATCGCCCCCCCCCGGCCAGCCCCACACCCTCCAAAAGGCCCAGTACAAAAAAAGGGACTGCTTTTGATTGGCCAGCCAACATTATATCCAATGCATTCAAATCTAAATATCTTGATGTTTTTTATTGTTGGAAAAAGAAAATTTTCATGTTCAACATAGCACCCTTAGTGTTTCCAATGTGCCTTTTCAACACCCCTATTACTACTTGTTATTTTGTCGTTCCTTGTTGGCATTCTTGTTTTTTTTTTTTTTTTTTCTTTCTTTTTTTTTCTTTTTTTTTTTTTTTTTTTTCCTTCGTTTTTTTGTCATGCTCGGTGTTATTTGGATGTGTTTTTGTTATTGAGTAAGCTTAGGTCATTCTTAAACCAAAACATTACATTGATTGAATTTGGACTAGAAATGTTCAAATTTGGAAATGTTTGTTAAGTTGGTATCCCATCTTGGGACCTTCCAGGAACTTGGCTTAAACGACAACCAAGATTAAAGGTTCAAGAAACTTTGAAATGATCATTAATTCTAAAAAAGATCAGAGTTGAAAGGGGCAGTATATTCAATTCAAGCAAAAAAAATAATTAGAAGGGGAAAAAAATGTTTACCCCTTCCAATGAAAGGGTGGTTGGAAAGAACAAAATACAGCGTCCAACGCCCAAGTCATGGGTGGGGGTGATATTAAAAAATTGTCAAAAGTCAATTCCCATTAAGTATTAATGAATTTGATACTTAGAAGAATGAGTTTATCAAATTCAACTAATTTTATTAACATAGCATTGATAAAAATAATAACCTTGTCAGCTTTGATCAAATGTTTAACAAATATTTCATTTTCAATGTTGATTTGAATATGTTTTTGATTTTGATTAATAGGTGTCCATTGAAATATTACAAAAATAAATAAGTTCAAATTCAATGTTTTAATGTTTTCATATGTGATTTAATTAATAAAATTGATTAATTTGAATTTAATTTTTTATTCTTGATATTGGTTTAAATCGTTATTAAATTGAAAATACGAAAATATTGGTTATTATATATTTTTTATATTAAAATTTTAAGTTAAAAATATAATAGAATTTCATATTCATTTATGTGTAAATTTTATGTTCAATACAAACCAAGAGTTATCATCATGTTAAATCAATGTTACCACTTGTTAGAATCATGAGAATGATGCAAATTAATGAATGCAAAATCTGATGAAGAATTTATACACTTTATAATCATGATGTGTAGGTCAAAAACTTTAATAATAATTTTAAGATTCATGTTTCAAAACATAAACAATGTATTATTTGATAGGCCGTTAACCTTAAAATGTAATTGTTGAATGAAAAGATGAAACACAAATTCACTTGAATGTGATCATGAATTTTTAAATAATAATATGCACAAAAGAATTTCAAAGTTTTCAAAACCTAGATGTGATACATAGTGATGATAGGTTGAAAACATGTGATCTATGATTACATGCAATTGATTTAACCAAAATATTAAATCTTTGAGTACTATACAATTTGAAATGAGGAAGAAGGCTTTGAAAATGTTTTAAACTACAAAATGAGAATTTTTTTACAGATTTAAAAAATTTAAATCAAGGTTTAGTTTTTAAGAAAAAATTCCCATTTGAATTTGCACCCAATTTGCTAGTATTGGTGAATTGCCCACAAATTAATCACTTCTTTAAACGTTTTTCTTTTTTTGGTCACTCTTCTTTTTCTGTTTTTTCCTGATTGTAAATCTCCTATTTTAACAGGTCATTCATACTTCCATGCATTTAATTCAATGAATGACACACATCAAAAGAAAGTTGTAACACACGCAACACATTCATGAGATGTAAAAAAACACATGTGATTTAATAGATTCATAATATTTTAAAGATTATTTAAATACTTTTGATTAATGTAATGTTAAGACAAATTTAACACATGTTTGTAGAATAATGAATGAATTTTTAAATTTTCATGTCTAAAATAATCTTGAATATTTCAAAAGACAATGTATTTTCCTTCACAAATTTGTTTTTGAATTTTCATTTTTTTTGTCAATAATGTAATTAGGGGCAAAGATGCTAAAATGTTATAATAATAAATAATATATATAAAAATGACATCCATGTATAATAAATTATGCAATTTAAACAAGATGGATTTTTTTCCCTAAAAGGTTTTATCTGCAAAAGGGACAAGGATCATCAAATTAGTTAAAAAAAAAATTAAAAACCATTTTATCGCATCATTATGCTTGTTTTATACCAACATTTTAATCCTCTATCATATTTTGCAATATCAATAATAGTCATGAAGGTTTCTATTAGTTTCAAGGATAGTTTAAATTCATATAATAAAGAATCATTAATTTTTACATTGTAAATTTATTTAAGATTTATCATCAAGTAATGACATTTCTAAATGAAAACAATGTTGGTCATTTGCCAATATAGTTAATGATATTTTAAATTGATTTTTGAATTAATTAATTAAAAAACTAATGAAAGGATCATAAACTTAATTGATCATGAACATATAGAAAGATCAATTTTTTATTCACTAAAAGATTAATGCAAAAATCTTTCTATGTATTTATATGGGAGAATTTGAATTGTCAAACATACCATTATCCCAATAGATTGTTAGTAACCATCAATTTTGTCACAAGGTGTGTACAAGATTATTTTATTATTTTATTCATATTATGTATGCAATCATCTAACAATAATAAAATGACATTTTTCATGTAAAAATTTGTTTTGTAACATTCCTTAAACCTTATTGAATTTCAATAAAGATTGATTTTAGGGGAAAAAAATGTCAAATGTGAATTCAAAGATAATATTATTCACAAATATACCTTTTCAACCATTGTTTGATAAATTTGTTTTGTATTGTTTCATTTTCAAATGGTTTTTTCTTTTGCTTCATATTGGTTAAGTAATTGAACAAATATATAAGGTTTGAATGTTTAAATATCTTTTTCTTGTTTTTGAAAGATGAATATCCATGTCATTTAAACATGTTTGTAAAGGTATAAATGGGTCGAGATCATAAAACATGTGTTGCATAATAATGATGTCATGCATAAAACTTAATCAAATTATCAAAACACCAATGAAATTTTTTTAAAGACAAAATTTTTAAAAAAACATAGGGGAAAAACATTGAGGAATAATACTTTGTTCCTTTTTTGGTGCATTAATTCTTTCAATCATTTCTGTTCACATAACGCACACATAATGAGGTGAACATCACTTGGTGTGTAACACTTTGAATGAATGCAATTCATGACAAAGAAGAAAAAAATATGTGCATGCTTGCTGTCATGACGTGTAATGTCGTGACATACGGTGTTGTAAAGGTGTAAATACATAGTAAACTCTACTAAATAAATAGATTAAAACCAGTCAAAGGTAAAAACTAATCAACCAAAAAGAGATGCATGCACATATATATACAATGCACAAGAGGAGGTTGAAATGAAATTTTCTTGTATATTGAATTGCAAAGAAGTAAATAACGTGTAATGTATGTAGATAGTGGCTGTGCAATAATCGTCGTGAGCATCTAGAAATCCAATTTGATTATGGGGGAAACTCTCATGACAAAGAAATTTTAGAAAAACTGAAAAGAGAAGGGAAGGGCTTGGCCTTTTATGTAACCGTCGACAAGTTGAAACCTTATGCACCTAATAGTGTATAGTCACTTAAGAACATACATTAATCCTAAAAACATACATTAACCTTAAAAGGCATGATGGGCATGCCCGTAACTGGCCATCATGTATGCGGCCATGTACGGGTGTGACAGCTGCATGATGTGTAGTGTCGCGATGTACAATGTTGTAAAGGTGTAAATCCATAGTAAATTTTACTAAATAAAAAGATTGAAACTAGTCAAAGGTAGAAATTAATCATCCAAAAAGAGATGCACACACATATATATATAATGCACAAGAGGAGGTTGAAATGAAATTCTCATGTATCCCCCCCTAGACTTAAGTTGTGAAAAACATGGCATGGTCTGAGTAGAAATCAAGGTGCTATAGGAAAATATTGAATAGTACCAAATGTTGGCAGGAACTTGAGTGAGCTTCGGTTTGACGGGGAAAAGATGGTATCCACCATTATAGTTATCACAAAGTAGCATCTAATCATCATCGTGTTTCTTCTAACATACCTGACATGGATAATCAAGTGGAGGAATCGAAGTTGACGTGATGATGGTAGGATCCAAGTTCGGCAAGTGGTAGGGTGCATAGTTTTTGAAGTGATCCTGAATTATGCATCCGTTAACTCCTTGCAACTCCAACACACTTGAAGGCATGATCGCCTTAATCCTAAAGATAATGTGACGATAAGAAGTGTCTAGAGTATCATTAGGTTGTTGTTGGAGATACACAAAGTCACCAACATCAAATTGTTTCACCTTAAGTTTGTAATTGCCACCTCGTGTGTGCACATACTATAAGGTGTTTCGATGTTGTGCAATGGACAAGTTTTCCATGGCCATGGGCATAACCCTTTTGAATAGAACAGCCCCTCTCTACGATGACCCTAACCTAAATGGATGGAGAGTCCAAGTCCACAACCTGGTCCATTTGAGTAACAATGGAAGAAGGTGGAATGGGATGTTTCCCAAAAAGTAAAAAGTAAGGAGAAAAATGAGGCAAAAAGGCATGTTTGGACATCTTGTAACCCATGGAGATGTAACGAAGGGCCAGGTCCCAATCCTCTTTGTTCCTATTGAGGCAAATCTTCCAAACTCCCTTTTTGCATGTCTGAACCATCCTTTCTACAAGGCCATCAACTTGGGGATGATCTCTTGAAGTCCGGCGATGGTTGATGAGAGCATGATCAAATAGGTTTTGGAATTCTCCTTTGAATTATGATCCTTGATCAGTAAGGCACTCAACACAAGCCCCAAACCTACTTAGGACCTGTTGTAAGAAAGCATGGCTGGTGTTGTGTGATGACTTGTCCGGCAACGCAACAAGTTTGACCCATTTTGAAAAATGTTCAATCATAATCATGATGTAGACATTACCCCTGGAGGTTTATGGTAATTCTCCAGTTAAATCACATGACCAACAATAAAACATGCCTTAATAGGGAGTGGAGAAAGTGTGAGCTGTCGAAAGGAGAAAGAAGTTTTCATTCTATCACATTGTTCACACATAGCAATGACATCTTGGACTTGAACATACATACCTCTCTAATGGTAATGAAGACCAAGAAGGCTATAAGTACGCTTAACTCCAAAGTGTCCAAGCTCCAGTGTACTTTTTGAATAAGACCACACTTTTCAGGTGGTGGAAGAACCATTTTGTCGCCTTGTGGTAAGCATCGAAGGAGGTGATTGTCCCTCCATGAGTAGCATTTTGATTATTATTGTATGCGATCCCGATGACTTAGTGTAACTTGGGGAGGGTATTCCCCATGCTAAAGAAAACTCAGAGTGTCCAAGTCCTCCCATATATCCACAATGGGATGCTCAACTAGGTTACATTGCAATAGTGCAAGATAACTAGATGCGTAAGATACATATACTACTGGAATTTGGTCGAAGTTTTGCCTGGCTTCTGAGAAATCTTCAGAGCTAGTGAGGGGTCTCTACGACATGGTATCCACGTACTGATGTGTAAGGCTAGGTTGGTGAATAACCTTGAACTCATACTCTTGAAGTATAATCGCCTAACGAGTTAACTTATTAATAAACTGATTGTTGGTCATCAACTACTTGATAAGCTGGTGGTTGATATACAAAGTGATATTGGTGCCATAAAGATAGGGCATGAAATTTATAATGACCCATACAACAACAAGGCATTCCCCCTCATATGAAAAGTAATTGCTTTTAGCCTTGTTGTTTCGGGATGCGTAAGCAATAACATATTCATTGCCTTCCTCATCAAGTTGGCCAAGAATAGCTCTAATACCAAGAGCACTCCAGTCAGTGTGTAGAATGAAATCCTTGTTGAAATCAGGTCTTCTTAGAATGGGGAACTTTGAAAGCTTTTCCTTGAACGTGTTGAAAGCTTCCTAAGCCTCATCACTCCATGTCCAAGCAACATCCTTCTTTAACAATGCATAGAGAGGATGAACAATAGTACTAAATTCTTGGATATAAATTTTGTAATAATTACATAATTCGATGAAGCTTTTCAAAGTGTGAACATGAATAGGATTGGGCATATCCAAAATGGCTACTAATTTGGCCCAATGAGCCATAATACAATTTGGCAAAATTCTATGTCCAAGGTAAATTATTGAGGTGATAACAAATTCACATTTTTTAGGTTGGATCTTCATATTAACTTCGTGGAGCCTCTTGGATAACTCCTCAAGATGAACAAAGTGCTACAGGAGTCCCTTGCTATGCACTAAAATGTCATTTATGTAGCACTTCAGGAAATCTGCCCCTTCGAAAACTTGGTCCATGACTTGTTGAAAGAAGACATGTGCATTCTTCAATCTAAAAGGCATCACAAGCCATTCCCACAACTTCTTGCTTCTATGAAATGTCGTTTGCTTGTGATCCTGAGGTGTAATTAGGTTCAAAGGCCTATAATCCATGAACATCCTTTTCTTAGTCCATAATCCATCCGAATCCTTTTTTGTTGGCATTATTGCAATAGTTGCGAAATCAGAACTTGATGGCTAAATGAGACCAGCCTCATGGAGCTCTTTGCATCTTTCATCTACTAGTTCCCACTCGTGTTTGCTCAACCTATGCTTCCTTCGATAGACAAGTGTTCCATTTGTAAGGTCTATAGAGAATTGCATAGTCTTACACCTACCTAAGTTTTTCATTGAGAACGTGAACACATTCTCATACTTAATTAGAAAATCTATGACTTGGTCTCTCTCCTTCTTGGCGAATTGGTTCCCCATAACGAAAGGGTAAATGAATTGATGAAGTTCACAGGGCCAAATAATTCCATATGTTTCTTCTGAATTAATTGTATGTTAAAGGGCAAAAGAATGAAACTGGCCTTCCATGCGATGGTTGTAAACTATTGTGGAAATCTAGTTTTGAATTCCATCATTCCTGATGCCGCCACTTACTGTCGCAACCCCACTTTGGGGCTAAGTGTGAGAATGCAACTCACACTCCCAAAAGTGGGAAAATGGAGTCCTCCGGGACTCCCGAAAACTTAGAGCTCGATTTGAGGGGTCAAATATTCTTGCATTGGAGTATTCTTGATTTCATTAGAAAGGCCTTGAAGTGTAGATGTCCAAAATGGCCTCGCATGAGCCATTTGGACATCTATAGCCCAAGTTATGGGCAAAAGAAGGGCCGGGAGTCAAACTGGCAGTTTACTCCTGACCACTAAAAGTCGGGAATCGACCTCTTCCCGACATCCGATTCTAAAGTGCAACATGGCGTTGGAAAGCTCTAGAGGAGAGCTACAACTTTGGTTTAGACCTTGTCTTGATCGGACTCTGCAGTCGGGAGTTATGAACTCCCAAAGTCCCAGGACTCCAACCCGGGACAGTCTTGGGACTCCAACTTGGGAGTCCTGAGAAAAAGAGCCATTTGGATGTAGCCTCCGCGGAGAGCTGCAGGGTGAACCCTTTTCAGGGAGGGAGGCAACAACCCCTTCAATCATTAGAGAAACTAAGAAAGTACAAGGGGGGGAGCAGGCACCACGAAATGGCGGCCTCGCCTTCCCCAAAGATGTGGCCGTGAAGCCATTCAGCCCTAAAGGCTTGCTCAATGCTATCCTGATTATCCTGTTTCCTATTCTGACGAGAGGATCTGATGGCCCTCTAGGTGGCCATGTCGACCTCGGTCGTAGCTTCCCACGATTGAAGAAGAACTCTCTTGAGGGAGTATTGGCCGTCGAAGTGTTTGCGACATCTCTCGGACCAGAAATAGTAGAGCAGGAAGCTCCTGAGAATGTCGAGGGGTTGATGGCGGTAGGTGAAACCGCCCATGTGATAGCTGTGAAGGTTCGGGGGGTTGTCATCTTCTTCGAAGATGGCTTCCCCAAGGAGGACGAAGGGCCAGGTGATGTGGAGGCGGTTGGGCGCCTCCCATTCGTTCCAAACACTATGGAAGGCCTTCCAAGCTTGCCGAGCAGGGGTGTAATCCATGAGGCAGTGTTGGGCAGATTCCGAGAGTCCTTGGTCACAGCCCTTGCAAGTGGCCGGGATTCCCATGATTTGGAGCCAAGTACCGACTGGCAGCCCGTTGTTGAGGATCAGCTAGGTGAGCGCCCCCACCTTGCGTGGATGGGCGTTGTGCCACATCCTGGCGATGATCTGGGCGACCGTCGAGTTTCGGAGGTTGAGGAGTTGAACGAAGGTGATGATGCTGAGGGTGTGTTGCTTCCTCGCATTTTGGTATCCCCTCTTGGCCGAATAGCCAAAGAAAGGGGCGTCGCCTATGTTGCCCGCTTGCTGCCAGTGCTAGTCTTCGGGATCCCACTGAAGTTCGGAGATGAAGCCGGACTCAAAGATCCAGTAGATTGGGGGTTTTTTTCCCGGGGGGGGAACGTCCTTGGTTAGTTTGAGCGTTGCCCCATGGCCCTCTTGCACAAGCACTCTGACTGGCTTGTACCCTTCAAGAGGGATGATGACGTCATGTGAGCTGGTTGTTTGGATTCGGCCAGCGCTTGAGAATTTTTTAAATTCCTTGGCACTGGCGGTGACGTGGTTTGTGTCGGTAATCTAATAGACCCAATCTGGTGGGGCGGTCCGATTAGATTCCTTTTTACTGACCCATTCCTCTACCACCGACTTTTTACTGGTGGTAGTTGGGTCCCAAGGGATACTATTTATGATGAGATTCTTATTTAACCTATTTGTGGGGTGGAAACTCACTTCGAGGGCTGAGAGGCCTTTCCAATTCTCCTTTTCTGAGTCCCAGAAGTCGTCGATTCTGGAGCATCCTGCGTTCGTGAGGGTGTTCCCCTCGCTCTTGCCATTGAGTCCTAGGGGTCTATCGTCTTGGTTGGTTATGAGGGGGTTTCCGAAAACCGGTTGTCTGAGCATTTCTGTTGAGTTGGTCGGCTCCGATTTGCGAAGGTCGAATCTCACGCTTAGCCAGGAGTGGAGGATGTTCTTCCACAGGGAGGTTGGGGGCCTTTTGAGTTTGGTTGCTGCGAACAACCAGTTGATATCTTGAGTGGTTGGGCCCATCCCATGTACCGGAAGTTTAATCTGATTAGCTTTGTGCCTCAGGAGTTCCTTCCAGGGTTCTCTTCTCGGGGCGAGGCCCCTAACGAAAAGCTTAGCCAACAGTGCATCCGATTGAATTTTCGGGTCAATGATCTCGAGGCCTCCTTGTGAGACGAGAAGACCAGGGTCTCCCATTTTACTTTTGCTCTAACATTGTCGGCTTTACCACTCCATATAAAGTTCCTCACTACTCCGCGTATCTGGCTACACATCATGGGATTCGGGTTCCAAGTTGTTGCCAAGTACCACATGGAGGCAAGGAGTACCTGGTTCACTACCAAGATTCTCCCCGCTAGTGAGAGATAGCAGGTACTCCAATTGATTAGCTTCCCTTTGAGAGCTGAGAGTATTTTGTCGAAGTTTGCTTCAGGGGGGAGGTGGAATCCAACCTGGATTCCCAAGTATCTTACCCCTTTGCCTTTGGGGATCCATTGGAGTCCCACCTCCCGGCCCCACTCCCATTCTTTGTCCCTTTTGCTGGCCCATATCGCACATGATTTGTTCCAATTGATTTTCGCCCCGGACGCCTTGCAAAAGATGTTTAGGACCTTTTGGGCCCTTTCCATGTTTTTGCGCGTCCCTTGGAGGTAGAGCGCAGTGTCTTCCGCAAAGGTTTGGTCCGTAATTTTCCCGCCTCCCGGGAGGGCTAGACCTTCTACTCCGAACCGGTGATCGTCTAGCATATGGCCTAGAACGTCTATCGCCAGAATGAAGAGGTATGGTGAGAGGGGGCATCCTTGCCTCACCGACTTAGCTAGGGGGAAAGTGCTCCCCTCCACCCCGTTGAGCTTGATGGCTGACGAGGCCGATATGTATAAGGAGCTTACCCACCTGATCCACTGTGGGCAGAAGCCGAGCTTTGCTAGGGCTTTGAATAAGAAGCTCCATTCGATCCTATCGAAGGCTTTCTTGAAGTTTAGGAGTAGGAGGACCAGATCTTGGTTACTCTCTTCGGCCCAGTCTTGGGCTTCTTGCGCCAAAAAGGTGTTGTCGAGGATGCTCCTCCCTTTGACGAAGCCGGTCTGGCCGGGCCTTATTACGTTCAGGAGGAATATTTGGAACCTTCTGGCCAACATTTTGGCCAAGATTTTGTACAGACTTCCGAGCAAAGTGATTGGGCACCAATTTCTGATCTTGGCATGCTCCTCGGACTTGGGGATCAGGGTTATGAGCCTTTTGTTAATCATCTATGAGGTTTCCTCGTTCTTGAGCATCGCTGAGAAAGCTTGGAGGAGGGTTGGGGAGATCTCATCGACGAATTCCTGAAAGAATTCGGTCGGGATGCCGTTGTATCCCGACGTTTTGCCCTTCGGCATCGCGGAGATGGCATCTTGGATTTCTTTCAGGGTGAGTTCTTTGGTCAACTCCTGATTCGTTTCGATTGAGACTCGGGTCGAGGTGTTGGCCCAACACGCTTCCCGGGCTTCCGAGGTGCCGGGAGCGCTCGCTTCCGAG
>Ga0209611_10012470_pt1 | contig 11949 bp, 10 predicted proteins | sample S1TSphgellanicum_3_FD_187693 | JGI IMG/M metagenome (GOLD analysis project Ga0209611, IMG submission 187693) | Host-associated microbial communities from peat moss isolated from Minnesota, USA - S1T2_Fc - Sphagnum magellanicum MG (SPAdes) (version 2) | ecosystem: Host-associated > Plants > Peat...
TGAAATTTCAAATAACACTTTTCACTTAGGAAATTGACCATTCACTTTGGATGAGTGGGGGAACAAAAAGGCCATTATGTGTAGGAGTAACAATCATAACTAGAATACCATCAACAAAATAAAAAAGAAAGACATTATGACCCCCAAAACCTTAGAAATCATCAACTTGTTGATTTTTTGACCTACAAGTAGGTATTAGCTTTCCAGCTATTCCATTGAAAATATCTCCCTTTTATGAACTAAGAATCCTCTAGCAAAAATGTGTCAAAAATATTGTTACTATAAGATTTATATATTTCCAAAGTTCACAAAGCACCTTACCATCACAAATATCCAAAGCAACGAGAGCTAAATTATATTATGTGAAAAAATGAAGACAAATATTTCATGAAAGCTCAAAGTTCAACAAATGGAAGACTTACTAAAAGAAAAATCATAGAAATATAGAAAAAATAAGTGATCTTGTAAGTAATCCAAAATCTAAGATTAGAATTTTATGGGCATTTTATATGAGGGTCCAAGGGGGATGGTCCAACAAAATGGAGCAATCTTATTTGTCAAGAGTGATAAATTAGACTCTCAAGGCCTATAAATGAGGATTCAAGATCAATTAACCCAATTGGAGGTGGCATTTACATGACATCATTTTGGAAGGAAATTCAATTGGTTCGAAATTTTTAAATGATGTTAAAAGGAAAGCTCATGGTTTGGAAAACCTAGATGTCAATTAGGGTTTAAGGTTGTTTCCTTCATTGTTTTAAGAAAATAATTCACTTTTTTTTTCAAAATGAAATTGTGTAAGAATGAAAGAGATTTTATGTATCGAGGACATTGTTGAAAGCACACCCATCACTTCATTTTTTAGCACATCTAGTGTTGACATGGTTGGATTTGTAAATCCACGCAAGGTTGTTTATCAAAGGAATGCATTTTTAACCCTTGCAAATGCACAAAATGGAAGTGTTTCAAAAATGAAAGTTGAAAGTTTTGGTCATGGAAGGTTGAAACGCCCATTTTCACAAGTTTAAGGAGATTTATATTTATGAAAAATCCTTAAATCGGCTCCCCTTCCCAAAAAGAGAGTGACAAGAATGAAAGGGCTAAAAACATTGAGCAAGTGGTGAAATATTACATATCATTGCACTACAAGGAAAGATGGAGCTTGAATCTGTCAAAAGTGTGAAAAAAAAAAACATTTTAGTTTATTTGAAAACCTAATTATGTTTGTTTTGATAGAATTTTGAAAATGATCTTTTTTTAATATCTGAAATTGTTATTTTTCCATATCTAAAATTTGAACAAAACAATAGAATTTCCCCCCAAAAAAACCAAAAAAATTAAATTCACATTGTGCCAATGTGCCTTTGCCTTTCGCCCCCCTTTTCCCCATTGAATATCACCACTTTAACCACAAAGAACTTAAAAACCACATCTCCTTCGGGGGAAAGAAAGGAGTTAACCACAAAGTGAACTTTACTTCAACTATTTTGATATAAATTGCATTACTTTATCAATGTAATCAATTCTGATTTATTTTTTTCAAAGATTTTTTTCAATTCCTAAATCATGATTTTTTAATCCTAATTTGTTTCTTTTTTAGGAGTGAAAATATGGCTCAAATTGCACACTTGAATGTTGGCTTTAATCCCTAGTTTTTCAAGGATTCCAAGTGCTTGCAAGCAAAAATTCAATGCAATTTACAAGCAATACAAGGATGACAAAGGAATTTCAAGTAGTGATTGCTATGAATTTCCTTTGTATGATGCATTGGAAAGTTGGTGGCATCAAAGTGAAAATGTGATGAAACATGTGAATGCTTTTATGAATGAAATTGTGGGTAGTTTAGAATTTTAAATGTAATTATTTTAAATATGATGGTAGTAATGAGCCCTTGGATAGACCTCTCACTCCATATGATGTTTTTTTATAACAAAGCAAAAACCAATGTTTTATTCAAAAATATGAATGTTCAAATTAAACATATGATAGTTAAAATATAAATTACATAACATTTGAATTTTGGATCATTCATCACAATTTCCTCCAATTCAAATGTATCCAAGAAGGCAACATTATTATATTTTCTCAAATTAACTTCAAAAAAGTTTTTTTGTTAAAAGTTCATGAATAACCAAAACTTTTGTCAACATCCTTTTTATCTTTTCTTCTTTTGTTTTCTTGTTGGGATTATTTTCAATGTTTGTCATATATTCATATTCACCTTGATATTTTATGTCTTCCATGTCAATCCTATCATTAGCAATTATCCGTAGATTTTGTAACCTAAGTCCATTCAAGGTCGGGGTACACAAAAGAAATGTCTTGCCCCAAAATCACTTTTGAAACATTACTTTGAAAGATGATTACGTATATGAAATAATTTTTTTGGTATGTTTTTTCTTCATTAAATATTCACATACTTTTTGATTGTGATGATTTTTTTGTGATTTAGATGATTAAACATGTTCTTAAATGTCTTGAAATATGGTTTAGGAACTATGTCCCACTATGTAGTTTTATTGAACAAAAATCAACCTAGGACTAGCAACAAATTTATTCAAATTGCTTTATATTTTAACCACAAGTTGAATAAAATATGTCCTATATGATGGCGCAAATTTTTCATATGGTAAATCACCAATTTTTTTGGAATTGATGTTTGAATCTTGGATTTTTTTCATAAAAAGATTACATTAATAAGGATAATCAAATTAATTTTATTAAGTACAAAATGACATTCCAAAGGTTTGGGAAGAAGTATAGGAGATGTGTGTGCAAAAACAAATAATTATTTGATGTTTTTAATAGGGTTTTAACATTTTAAATGAATGTATGTCAAGTTGAAAATGTCATGTAGTCTTACATTCCTTTTTAGTTTATATTTGAACATGACATTCAAATTTTGTTCAATTGATTTGAATCATTCATTATAACATTTATTGGTTGAAAGCCTAAACATACATATCCCCCTTTCATTGTTTAACATCTCATAACATTGATTTTGTTTTAGGACTTGGGACATAAGATAAAAGGTTGTCATGGTTCTTGTAATGGCACCCCAACTATGAATTCACTCACCTCTTCACTTGTTTAATTGTTTCTATGACCATTTTGAGCATATTAGTTCTTTTTATGTTGCCAAATGTTGATTTTTTTTTTCTTGTGTTTTTTTTTTGAACTTCTAAAGCCTAATCCGTATAAAAGCCAATCAAATTGGCAATGCACTTATTATGCAAACATATGCAAGCTATCACCAAATTTGACATGTGGCAAAATGGAATATATATTATTTTGAGTAAATTTAAAACCTTCCTTTTAACATTCCAAAAGTATTTTTTACTGGCATCCTTGTATCTAATTGGATAAAATTTCAATGTGTTTTGTATCTTGGCAACCCATCTTTAAATTCACATTTGAATGGAAATTAGAACCATGTGGTCACATTGGATGAACAGCATCACCTATCAACTTGTAAGGTAAAAATTTATATTTCATCACACGATTTCCTAAATTTATTTTTTGAAAGGAAGCCCAATTATGAATATTTAGCCACCCATAGTTATAATCCCAAAAACTACACTTTGCATCTATATGATTTTGGATCTATGTTAGGTGTAATAATTGGAATATGACTATCGTTTATGGCACCTAGAATGTAAGACATTTTATATAAGCTTTTAAAACTAGTGACAATTTTTTTGATCTCGTTTCTAATCAATTTAGGTATCACCAATGATTTCAAAAACTTTCTAGTTATTGCCAAAAATTCTATCCCTATGACCAATTCCATACTTTCTACAATGTCATAGACTTCTCCACACATTTGCAATGAGTTTTCACTACCCATTCTTGGAAGAGCCATTGTTATTCTAGCTTTTACATGGACATTCTTTTTAATGTTTGTATTTTTTTTCATTCAAAAATTATATTGATAACTCTAATCAAAGCACAAAATGTAATTTAACCTTTTATGTTGTCAAAACATCTTCTCAAAAAATTTAAAAGCTTTCAAAATGTTGATTCCCATGTACTTAATTGCTTTCTCATACTTCCATATGTTTTGAACTCTTGGTGGCATGTCAACATACTCTGAAAATAAAACAACAATGCACCCATCATACTCTACTATTATGTAATGACTAGTTGCAATGAAACCGCTTGTGCATTGTCATAGTAAAAATTAGGATCATTGGTGTTTTTTCTTATGTTCATCCATTGTGTGTGCAATAGGAAGAAAGAAGCAAAACAAAATGAAAAAAAAGGGGAAGAAATGTCACCCTAGTCCTCTCACATGTGGATCCCACATTTATACCAATTGGACCTTATACATTTAGACACACTCATTGTACCTTACAATTTTTATTTTTTTAAATGTGAAGAACGGTCCAATTCAAGGATTCAATTTGTTTTGATTTGTCTCAAATTGGTCCATAAGATTTTGGACCTTGGACCTTCATTTAAAGTGGCTTTTAATTACATCATCAAACAAGAATTAAGTAGCATGGTAAGCTAGTTATTTCCAATGTCTCATCTTTGGCAACCACAAAGATGGTATTAAGGATTTGGATTTAGGTGATTTGGATTTTGAATTAATAAAACCATTTATGGGAGTTTTAACAATGTGGAAATGACATTCAAAAGTGGTCACATAATTAAGTGACACATAGTTAATTACTTTTAAATGAATATAAAACTCAAATGAATAGTCATTTGGAACCTACAAGTAACTCCATTGAGGCTCAACACATATTCCATTCATGCCCCATTTGGTGTAATCATTGATTTCTTGTTTCTAATTTAGCCCCAATGGTAACTACACAATGGTTATGAATGTTTCAACCCAAGGAAAATCTTTCTTCTCATGTTACAAATGTATTTTCTTGTGCATTTCCAAAAGCACAACTTCACTAAAGTTCAATGCATGTTCCATTAATGGCAATTTGGCAAAGTCATCGATTTTTCAACTCTCTAATTTTGCCCAAATGGGACCTATGCTATTACTATTAATGTCCTCACCCCAAAAGGAAATGTTTTATTTCACACTACAAGTGTGTTCTATGGTGTGCCTCCAAAATCATGCTTATACACCTAATCAATGACAACCATGTTTTTCTTTAAGCCGTAAAGCACAAGACCCACAAAATGAGTAAGCAATAAAAGGGAGGAAATTTTGTTGGAAATGAAGATAGACAACTTGGAGATTATTTTTTCACATTTTGTAAGAAGCTTGTCTAGACAACATGTCAAAATTATCAACCTTTGAGGACCATTGGATTATTCATTATACATCAATCAAGCATGAAAGCAATGACGGTAGGCCAAGATTGAAGCTTTGAGAATTATGTTGCTAGATCAACCATGATATGTTAAAAATTATTGGAGTTTATTCAATTGTAGTCATGTTGAATGTGTTAGGGACATCACAAGAGGACATACATTATACCAACACCATGGATTACGATTACACCCATGACTAATTTTGTAATTATATGTAAAATACGTAGATGATTATGTAGTCAAATAGGATTTGTCACATTGGACATGGTGTTTATGACTATGTACAAGACATTTATGACTTCATCCATGTGGATGGAAATAGTTTTAAATTATTTTTAAAAAATTCACATATATTTATTTTTATTTTATTTCAATAAACTTGAAATGTTATTTTTAAAAATAATTATCATAAGTTGACTATCATATGTACATAGTCATTCCAATGCAACGAATTCATCTCAATTGTTGTAATGGAAGTTTTCAATTACAATCACGTAAGTCACAAGTTTAAATTGAGATAAAAGATTGTTGAAACAAATCACCCCCATAGCTATAAAACAAGTCCTTAACCAACCAAACACACCTTTAACTTGTGATGAATTGATGTATAGTGATAAATATGTCCATTTTAAATATCTCACATAAAAAATAAAATCCCTCATATATTTTTCAAATAAATTAAATGAAAATTTTTATTTCAAGATAGTTCACAAAGATATATGCATTCAATGAAACATAATTTAGAAAATTTGAAGTTTATTTGTTTGTTTGTTTGTTTTTTTTGTTTTTTTGACTTGGGCCATAGATTCAAATATAATGTCATTCCAAATATAATGTAAATAGTGAATTAAAAAAACTTCTCTCTAAATAACCAATCCCATTTTCCCATATCATTTTGATTGGATTTCCATTATTTTTTAAACAAATCACAAAGTAGGTGGGATTGAATCCTAGTATTGTGTTTGCACCCTTATGTAAACTTCACATGAATTTAATTTTAAAACTTAATTTAACTTTAAAACCTTTAATTTGAAATGTAAAACCTTTAACTAATCATTTGCAATATGACTATTCACAAGTCATAATACACAACCAATTACTTTTTGAAAGCCACAAATTGTAACTCTAAACTTACAACTTACAACCAAGTTACAAGAAATCTTGGTTTATTTGACCACAAGTTTTAATCAAAAAGTCACATTTAACATCTTTACCAATTTGATTAGCTAGTTATTTTGGACAAGTTGATTATAACATGTCCAATTTAACTACTAATAAAGGTGACCATGTGGTTAGTTGACTGACATGGAATTAGTGGACAATTGGACTAATCAGTTTAAGTAATGTCAATTAGACTCTTGGTCAAATTAGCAATCAATTTGAAGCTACACCCACCTATTAGCCAATTTATTTAAAGTGCCTCCATATTAACATGAACCAACCCTACCCACGTAGGTTAGTACTTATGTTGTGAATATTTTGAGAGCATTTCATTTGTAAGTTGAGAAAAAATCATTTAAATTTTTATCATTAAAAAATGTCGCATTATACTATTATGTAAAAATATGTTTACAAAATCTCTTTCAAAATATGTTGTATTTAAAAAATATCCCCAAAAATAAAAGTCATATTAAAATATTGGTTATTGTGTTTAATGAATGCTTTTGAATATTTTCACTAGAAGAAAATTCATTGTTTTCAATCAAAATTTGCAACTGAAAAATGTCATTTGTAATTAAAAAGTAGTTGCAAATAACATTTTTAAAACTAGTTTCTTTCCTTATTAAAATTCATTTCAAATTATGTCATAATGGTTTTTTAAATATATTATAAATATGTAAACACATTCAAATACCTACAACATTAACACAATTTTTGACATTAAAACATGAAAAACCAAACATCAATTACATAGCTTATGGTTCCCATTTGTGTGGACTCCATTTACTTAACTATTAACCGTCCTACCTACTTATTTATTATGTAAACAAATAATAACTTAAGTAAATAATAATAGTAGATTAAACTAGGTAGCCTAGGCAACGAATGTTCACATAGCCTAGATTAAATAGCTTAGGCTAGAAGTCTAACCCATGTAGCTTAACTTATTAACCTACACAACCTATCTTAGACATGTCATGAGGTTGCAAGTATGAGGATTTGAACCTTCCATAGGTTCATATTGAAGGACCAAATCTTTAATATTTGCATCACATTCAACAAATAATATATTAAATCATCATATTATTATGAACATTTTTTTTCTAACTTATTTACCTTTAGCCTAGTTTAGCTACCTTACATATTTAACTAGTTAGCCTACCTTCCTACCTTCCTACCTACCTACATTAAGGCTTAACAACCTACCTATAAACAACCTATTAATTAGCCTAGCCATTTGATTACTTAATTTTACCTACAACTAGCTTACATAGCCTACTTATTCAATCTACATAGGCTACCTCTAGCTTAGTCACCTACAAAGCTTGGCTTATTTTCAAATACCTAACCTACCAACTTACATGTAGTTACCTACCAAACCTACCTACCAACTATTTTATTTAGCTATCTAATTACCTACATGGCCTACTTACCTAATTTAGCTTACCTACTTAATTTATTTACCTAGACTAACTATGTACCTACTTAATGTACATTTGTAGCCTTTCTACCTACATAACCTAACCTACCTAATACATATTCCTAATGGGTCACTTTCATGTATTTTCATGACCATCAAAACAAACACATGTCCCATTTGATTAGAATCTTGTTTTTTAGTATTACAAGTGTTCACTTGTTTGTCTTTTTAGATTGTCACATTTTGACAAAGTAGTCAAAAAATGCATGTTGCTTGGAATTTTTTGTTTCCAATCAAAAAGACTAAATTTATAATAAAAATGAAGTTAGTAAAGTTGGCAATTCAAAAACCCATGAGTTCTTGCAACAAACTATAAACTTCCACATGATAAAAAATCAACAAAGTTGATAGTTGATGCATTGATCTCATACTTGACACCAAATAAAATAATTCATAATTTAGCTACATTGCCTTCCTATATTGCTATAAGCTTCTTGAATTTCCATAACAAAATATATCATTACAATTTTTTTCCAAAAATCATTATTATTACATGCCTGAAAAAGTTGGTTGCAACTTTTGGTTATCCCAAAAAGAAGTCAAGAAAACCTCTGATAATTTCTAAGTTGCAATTCTTGTACATCCGAGCTTCTTTGCAGTATTGACCATTAGGGGTTCAATGCACACAATTTTTAGAAAAAAAATCATGTTCTCTAATTAAGTGGGTATATACCCAAGTTGATAACCAATGGGGGTTTGTAACATTTTTCATAATCACCTAACATTGATAGCTAGAGATCTTTGAAAATTATTCAAGTCAATCTTTGTTTAGCAACAAATTATGACCATGCAAATGCAACACCTATTACAATGAACATTTCAACTAGTTTTGAAAACAATAATAAAATATGCCTATTAAATTAGGGGTAAAAAAATTGGACAAAATTTGACATGAAAAAAAAACTTTAGTATATATGAAATAAGCAAATAGGTGATGAAATCTAAACTACAAAACCTCAGCCATGAGTCAATCTTACAAACTAATTACATTTAGTTTCTACATTTCTTAATATATGTATGGTTTGTTTTATCTACTCATGAGAAGAGCTCCAATTGATGATGTTGGTCTATTTTATTTAGGTGTTAATAATTTGTGTATTTGCCATGCTTGTCATCATTCATGATTCCCATATTCACAACTTATTTGATTTGGGTATTTCTTTTGTTCTCACTCTTTGTCTTCCTTCAACCAGAATCCTCTTTTTTTTGGTGGTAGTTGAATGAATAAAGGAAAGTCTTGGGGCACTTTTAAAATGTGATTATGAACTTTAGAAATATCAATGGAAACACCACTAGGAATATGGAATGGGAAATTGTGGAACAATATTGAAAACTTTGAAAGCATTATTGGAACATCATGTGGAAATTTTTGGAAAATCATGGGAAAGAGATTTAGAATTAAAGAAATAATTGTTGGGAACGTATAGAAATACACTTGACAATTTCATTGAAACTTTGGTAGTATCAAGCAAAACAAATCATCACTTTTCTATTATATAAACATTGGGGAATATTCACAATTCAATAACTTGACTCTTTACACGTGCAAGCTAGTCCTACACCCCCACACTTTTATGACAATTCTAGCCACTCCAAAAACTTTTCTTGGTGTTGAAATAGAACATTGAGAGCTGTATGACCTTCATTGAAAGCATCACCAGAATTTTGGTAAGAACATCATTTGGATACCTACAAAGTATAAAGACAATAACAAAGCTTTCATGCACAATATATTTCAATTTTTCAGATGTCCATAACAATTGATTATAGGTTGATGCTTGATTGGTACCTATTCAAAATGGTATGAAACCAGAAATTCACAAAAGAACATGAATATCACACATACATTTGCACCTCAACCTTTTGAAGTAACAAAATTTTGCCAAAGGATGAAGCTAAAATTGAAGTGATTGTGCAAAAATGAAGTGAGTTTTGGGGATTTCAATTGCCAAAAGTCAAAAAAAGGAAAACAAATAGAAATAAATTGTCAGATTTATAGATTTCCTTAATTTTTGAAACTTTCATATCTGGTTTACATACAGATTTGGTTAAATCTTCCTGTGGACATATTGCCACTTCAACTACATCACAAAATCTTTTAAAAAAAGCATTGGTGGTCCTTCGGAGAACCCTCCTAATTTGAGCCTTTCTCCAACGATTTGATCTTTGCACCTAGAATCATTCAAAAAATGCCATGTCTATGTCTTTTTGTAACTTGCAACCTAATGTGTTTTGTAACAACATGGTTTTTTCATCTTGGAAGCTGTTCATGGTTGCTTTTCAAACTACAGATTAAAACTAATTCTAGCATCTTCCTTCCAAAAAGAATATGTTGGCTTTGCTATAATATTTTACTTAGGCAATGACACACAGAAGTTAGGATGAAGTATAGCCTTCAAATAACATGACTGGAACAGAATTTGCATCTGCGATACATACACTTTAAAAAGATCAGTAAACTAAAGTGACTGCTTTTGATTTAGCCGGTCTGAATAAGTAAGTTACACTCTCCGTTGATTTTGGTAAAGCCTGTAGAGGCCCAAATAGGAAGATCTTAAATAACCGACGTGTCTTTATTGCAGTCAGTACAAAAGTATTCCCTGGTTCTTTTTTTCCATGTCTACTAGTCGATTCTTTGGGGGGCAAAAATCCTCGAAACGTCACACAATTTTCTGGAAAGCAAATATTCTGTTGTAAATTTCTTTTTATATGAAAAAATAAGTCAAATTGTGATAGAAAACAATTTTGTTTTTTGGGGAAGGTGTCACCACATTCATGTCTACCTACACATTTAAAGAGTTCTCTGGAAAAGAGTCACCAGTTAAGTCAAATCTGCCAGGGCATGCTTGTCACTCTGGCTCCACTAGCGAATTGAAAAACAAAAGACCAGAGGAGTCCACTCTTGACCTGATCCTTTTATTTTTCTTCAAAAAGAGAGAGAGAAGGTAACTGTTGGTTACAGACCCAAAATGTGGTCAACAGGAATAGTCTTGTTGTTCGGTTCTGGATTTCTAAAAGACCATATAACTTATAACCTGGACTTGTCTATATGGTTGAACCTGCCAACAATACTCTACAGGACCCTCAAAGGGTGTCTAGGAAGCATAAATTACAACTTATTTGCCTCAAGGACTGCAATAAGAAGTGAAGTAGGTAATACTTTTGTACTCCCCTGCAGAAGTGACATGTCACTAATTTAACGTCTTCCTTGGGCCCAAATAAGGGGGTGCTGATGGAGATGGCTTCACCTTAGAGACTGGAAACTTTAGTTTTACTGGATCGTACTAGTGAGGTTTATTTTTTGTATTGCAATCAGTGTTGAAACTTAATTCTAGTTGGATATTGGCAGGCTAACTATCAGGTTGCAACTTCTATAGTTTTATTGTTAGTCATTGTTATGTTGATTCGCTTGCAGTTTTGTATCTCAGTCATACCTATTGCGTCTTGCAGTCCATTCTTTGAAAATAACAACGGGTGTGTCACACTGTGGCCTTGCCATCTACATTAAAAAGTATCTCATGGCAAAAGAAAATTATGGACACTCAAATATTTCACCATGCAAAAATATTCTTCAAAATATCCTCTAAAAGGAACCAAAATCCTTCAAGATATCATAACTCTGTAACTAACCTCAAGTTTCAACACAAGCCAAAATATCATCTTTCAAAAATCCTCATATAAAAATAGAGCTAGTACCTGGGGGCCAGAATCCCTTAAGCTACTATACTCTATAATGAATCTAAACACAATATCCTTGCCTACCAACGCAAGGCCAGAGTCGGACCCTTACCTTCACCACATCCTCAAGCAAGACCTTTAAGTTGAGTTGCTGCTAGTTGCGAGAATGACTTATTTTTGCTTGTCTTAACCTTGGAGTCTGGACTTGTGGCTGAGTCTTGCTCGAGCACATCCCAGGCTCTAGTGATGTTGGAATAGGGGAAGTTTCAGAGTGTTTTTTCTTCTCTGTTGCTTGTTGCTTCCCACTTTTGTGATTCTTTCTTTCTGATTCCATTTTCATTATAATATGGGGG
>Ga0209611_10012472_pt1 | contig 11948 bp, 16 predicted proteins | sample S1TSphgellanicum_3_FD_187693 | JGI IMG/M metagenome (GOLD analysis project Ga0209611, IMG submission 187693) | Host-associated microbial communities from peat moss isolated from Minnesota, USA - S1T2_Fc - Sphagnum magellanicum MG (SPAdes) (version 2) | ecosystem: Host-associated > Plants > Peat...
ATGTGGGTGCTGTGGAGAGGCATAAAGTATACTATATGGGGGAAGGTGGTGGCTTCCCCCGAGTTCGGGCCGTGGTGAGTCAAATGAGTCCAAAGTTGCCCGTGGCTTGTCCTAGCACCAAGGGTGTTTCAGAATGTGATCTAACCAACTTGTTGGTTGGTTTTGACGCATGTTCAAGTAAGTGAATAGCTTGTCACTTTTCGTAGTCCAATCCTGGAACTTCAGCACGCCCCCCCCCTACCCCTTTTAGTGTTGAGAACTAGGAATGTGCCCCAAGTTCTTCACAATTCCGCTGTGAGAGTAACTTAGACCCAATTTGAATCTAACTAGGGACTTGGGAACGCGTCACTAGCCAGTTTAACCAACCTTTCAAGATACTCCAATTCTCCAAGGATCCTCATGATTATCTCCATGGGGGTTAAAGAAATCCGGCCCTTCATGAAATGTAGAAGAATTTTTGATATTGCTCCAGAATCGAGTACTGCTTCCTTGGTTCTGTCTCTTACCTCAGTGCCTTTGGTTTGTTTAACAATTCCTTCTGCTTCATTAGCCTACATCAGAAGCCTTCTCTTACGGATCATGTTTCCAGATGACAAATGGTGATTAACACCAGAAATCTTATTCAGTTTTGTCAGTGTGGCCTCTTCATCAATGACCAACACTTTAAGGTAATTGGTAGTGGAGTTAAAAGGTTTAGTGTCTTTCTTCTCCCAACAGTGATCCTCCAAGTGCCCTAAACCATTACAAAATGAACACTTTATGCCACAGTTTTTAGCCCTATGTCCTCCACCACATTTGTTGCATTTGGGCCACATATCATTGTGCTTTGGACATGCCATTGCAGTGTGGTCATTAACTTGGCATAATTGACACCTAGATGTACTCCCAGAAGAGTTAGCACCAGCTCCACTTTTATTGCCAGATTCCCTAAAAAAATGTATTAAGGTTTCATTCAATGCTAACAATTGTTTATCTATAGATGATTCTCCAATTGCATTTTCATCCTTCTCCTCCCTGAGGGGATCACATTGTGTTTCCCCCAGGTTTCCTAACACCTTCTCAATCTTTGTTGTTGCACTCACCATTTCTTCGATGTTTGTGTAGGTCCTTACCACATAAAGTTTTCTAAGTTCTAGCCTTAGTCAAGCCAAAAACCTTCTCCTCTGCTCAACATCCCCAATCTTCCCTCTTTGAAAAAACTTATCCAACCTTTCAAAATACTTTCAACCTGCTTTTTGGGTTCTTGTTTGATTGCATCAAGTTTGACACAAATTTCATCTACATCAACATCACCAAACTTTTGAACAATTGTAGTCCTTAAAACATTTTAATTTGCCAGTGGTGGATTGAGTTTCTTGAACCATTCTTTAATTCGGCCGCACAAGTTCAATTTGGTTATCTTAAACAACTTGTCATCATTGAGAACTCTGACCTTAGCTACCATAGTCAGATGTTCAGCCCAATCATTCACATCCTCATGGTCCCTGCCCCCAAAATAACTCATCCATACCTTGAAGACTAGTCATGGTGATTTGTTGGATTTAAGTCAAATGGTGAAAATTGTTGGGTCCAACTAGTTTTAAAAAATCTCTACAAGAGTAAAAATTCTCATAGTCCCAAGCCTTACTAATCCATTTTCCCTTCTTTGGTTTACTTAGTACATAAAGTATTCCTTCTTTCTATGTTGTCATTATAGGATCAAAGGATAAGGGTTTAGGTGTGGTATTTGTGCTTGAAACTTGGCTTAGGTTACCACATCAAGCAACCATACATCTAATTCATCCAATGTACAAGTATTGAATGTCAACAAGAGAAAAACAAATCTATTCCCACATCTAACCTTCATCTAAGTTACCACATTAATGAAGGATTCAAAGTCACTATGACAATCAAGTCTCAATTATCAGGAACTTGAAAACAAAATCCTACCTGGGTTACTAATGAAAATCAACTAACCTAGTAACCACAGACCTTGCATTATGTTCTTGGGAGAACACAATCTTATTAAAGGATATGCCTCTAATGGGTTTTTAGAATTCATGACCTTTTCCTAAATAGAACTTAAATGTTATCCTATGCTTATTTATTCAAAGAACTCTTGCTGCTCTCCTTTTGTTATTGGAACAAGATCTTGAAAAGCAATTGGCAAAGGTGAGAAAGTTTGTTCATCTGAGTTGTTTAGTTGCCATGATTGCTGAAATTCAACATTTTGCCAAAGCCTCTAACACACCCATCTTGATGATAGACCCGATGCTTCTACTCTGAGAATCTTGTCACCTGCTTGGAACAAGAACTTAATTCCGAGCATGAAAAATTTGGTGAAATGATCAAGAGATCTCGCAAAATGAAGTATCCATATATCTTTAGCCTTAGGAATATTTTTGGTTATATCTAACACAATGTGAGAAGATCTATGTGAGGTACGAGGTGAAGTGGAGTTGCTACTATGATTCTACACTTGTGTATTAGTCGCTTGCTCCATCTTGTGATTTCACCCACACTTTCACCCTAGACACACACCCATTATGTGTGATTTTGATGGCAATATCTCCAACTTGTGCTTCTGCAGGGTTGAATCCCACCATAGTCACCACCCCAAATCCAACCAACCTTAATACCATAGATCCAACTTGAGAAAATGGTTGATTAGAAGGGTTGTTCAAACTCCTAACAATTGGTTGATCATGGATTGTTTGAAGATCAGTAACAAACTAATTTGAATCAAAATTGAACATGGCTTCCTGAAACATAAAACTTGTCACCACACATGATGATGTTCCAAATGAATAGATTGTGTACCTAAGTCAACCTGCTATGATACCAAAAACTAGGTCACACAATCATCCAAACACATAACACATATATTAAATAGTATATACACTCTCAAAATTACCCACTGGCATGAGCTTATGGCCACTTAATTCAAATCCTATAAACAACTAAGTTCCTGCCTTTTTCAAAAAAAAGAGGCTTGAGGTTTCTAAGGGGTCAAATCATTTTGATCTCTCTTTCTTGAGCCCATTGGCCTTCCTTTTCCTTCTCAACAGCTTCATTCCATATGAACCTAGAACCACATCAAGTTTCCATAGGAACCCAAGTCCTAGATTACACTTTTAACATAGATCCTTGAGCCCAAATAGATTGCATAATCTAGTGCTCAACACCATCCTTCAAATTGACAACACATAAAAGCAAGAAAACAACACACATCAACTCCCCAGTGACTACTTCACAAGTTTTACAAAAAACCACAACTCTTCCTTTACATGGTCCACTTTGTAAATTCAACAGACTATGGTTGTTTTTCAGACTTCCTAGTAATTAGGGTGCTCTTTCATGATACGCATGTCAACAACACTCACTTATAGATCAACCCGACACGCACACATTAAGAAGATTTTAGGTGACTATTGAGATCCCTAGGATTTTCATCATCCCCCTTATCAACCTTCAAAACCAACTCCTAGACCAAAATTTTGCATCTTCAAGTATATTGCGTAGCAGATCTCTATGTACCTTTGTGGGAGACAAAAATCCAGCTTCTCTAAAAGCTTCAACCTACTGAAAAAACAAACCTCCCCCCTTCCCACTTATTTGCTTTGTTGTTCATCTTTCTTCCATTCCATAGCAAGATTTTTGCCGACCGCATTTCACTTGGCAGCTTCCTTGCCACATATTTAGCCATCGTCTAGCACTATCCACAACAACACACACATCCCAAATAAAAGAAAACGACATAAAAACATCAAAGCCATAAACACCACCACATTTCCTTCACCCCTCATTCTTGTCTCCATTGCCGTCATGAGTAGACACTCCCAGCCGAAAATAGGAGAAAACACGTTTTCCTTGAAACCCTAAAACTCCTTCCTGTACACATCCAAACCCTAAGTTAAAAATTTGTTGCACATGGAAATATTATGAAGGGAATGTGAACATAAGTCCCATGTTGGGTTCTTGCGCTTATTCATATGATTTCTTTTTGTTGCTTGGCCAACATTCATCTTGAGCCACTAGTCCTTGTTGTGAATATAGCTATTTGCAAGTATGCATTTTCAACTTGAACGTTGGCAGGAAAATTATGCTTAAAGTTGGTTCCAGTTTAAAGACTTTGGATGCATCAATGTGAGTTGTTTTTACATGGGCTGAAACTGATCCTCAATATTTAGCGTTTAAAAAAAAGAACAAATTAAGATTTAAGTTGCAGTTGAAGAATTTGCATGCATTGATGCAAGTTGTTTTTTATTTGGGCTGAAAGAGATCTTCAATATATAACAAATGAGAAAAAAGAGAATAAGTTTTTTGTATAGGACGGATTTTGGGGGGGCTAATTTCTGCATTTATTCAACTTTTGTTGTTTCACTCTCCCCTTTTTCTCAACTTTTCTTAAGAAATATCTCTTTAGCTCATATTCATTTGGGGATTGAACATTGCTTCTAAATAAACAACTACCAAAACAGGTTGAAATGAATGAAACATTATTGCAATCAAATAGAACATGAGTAAATGGTACAAGTACACAAATAAATATTAACTTATGACCTTTTTTTCCAATTTTGTGATGTAGCCAAACTGGCTATCATGCACAAGAAGATTTAGCCAAATTTGGCCATAGACCAAATATGAAAGTAGAGCTTTGTAAGAATCTTTTTATATTTTGGCTACCTGCTGGAAATCTGTTGTAGGAAATTTAGAATGAAAAAGACCTCTGGTTTTTGTTTTTCTGAAAATTTTCAAATTAGTCCTGGCAGGTTTCATCAGTGAACTAACAGAACAATCTTCAACATGAATAAAAGCTGGACAAAGATTTGTTAAAGAAAAAAGTTGAGGGTTTAAGGTTTAACAGTCATGACCCATGAGTGCAACATGAGCAATGTCTGATGGGTGAACAGCGAACACAGCATTAAATGCAAAAGGTCGAACTGTGGTGAGTGAGAGTCTTTAGTTGTGAAAGTCCAAGAAACTTTTCAAAGTCTGGAATACTGACACTGGAGTAGGTACTCATTCTTCAGAGAAATCTGAGTGAAGTCAGAAAGAACATGAAACTTACTGACGAATGTTTCAATAATAATTTATGTCACGTGTCGACGGTCGAGTTTCGCATTTCATTTTGCGCTCACGACAAGTTTGTTTTTAACTTAGAAGATTCATCAATGTATGTGTGTGTGTGTGTGTGTGTGTATTCAGAGCAGATTCACCCACATTCCCAATTTGCGCTGCTACGCGTGTTTATCACATCAAACATATATACCAAGGGTAGAGCAGTCCTTTGCCGTTCAGGGGCTGGTGGGCGAACACCTGGAGAGGGGTCAGTCAATATCTGTTTGTTGTTCACCGATGTATCTGTTACCAAACGTTTGGTGACAATTTCTACTGTTTGGAATTTTGGCCTCTGTTGTTCAGGGGAGCTCTTCTATGATCAGTGTAGGGGGTAGTTCCAGAATGCTTTAAAAAAAATTTGAGTGCCTTTAGAGATTGTGATGTGTGCAAAATGGTATAAGATGAATAGTTGTGCATGCTTGCTTGACCCAAAAAAAAACCCATGTGTGTGGTGCTGGTTTGGTCATTCGGAGATGGGTGTTTTTGTGAACAAATTGACAAATTTCTTTTTGCAATTTGCTAACTTTGAGCACATTTTTTCGCTTTGCAGATTTGTTAGGGTTTGGCAATGGGTGTTGTATGGAACATGTACAAGGGTTTGAGGGCGGGGGCTTGCACATTAAAAGAATTGCAATTCATGACTAAAGAACACAACCTTAAACCCTAAAATGCACATAGAGCACACATTGGGAAACAACAACATTTATAAAATGCCAAATGAAGAGCTTCCTTCCAAGTTCAACATTTTGGTTTCCCCCCCAAAATTTGGACAAGGCAACAAGTTGGTTGCAACTTTAATAGAATTGGGCAAAACTCTTATATAACATCTTTAACAAGTATGTTTTGCCTACCAAAGCACATAGAGGATGAGCTATAATTTATTCTAGAGCTTCTAGTTCTTAATGTAATCTTGTTAAGATATTTATATGTAGAACATGGAGAGGAGCAACACATTAGAGGGAATTCAAATTTGAATGTAGAAAGAACACATTCTGTACATGTCAAAGTAGAGATAGAGCAAGGTTCAAGACCAGGGTTGGGGTTAGGGTTAGATGCAAACAAAGAAGATCTGATAAAAAATAAGAAGTTGAAAAATAGAAGAACCTTTAAATTTGACTGTAAAAGCAACACCTTTGGCACATGTCAAAGTAGAGATAAAATAAGGTCAAGGTTCAAGATCAAGGCTAAGATTAGATGCAAAGAAGGAAGATCTGATTAGAAACAAGGAGCTAAAAAATAGAGGGAATTTAGATCTAAATGTAGAAGCACCGCATTTAGTACATGTCAAAGTAAAGATAGAATAGGGTCAAGGTTCATGATCACGGTTGGGATTAAAGTTAGATGCAAAGGAAAAAGATTTGATGAGAAACATGAGTTGATAAAACAAGCAGTAGCAATACCAGGCTTTGGACTAGATGTGAGGATAGAAATCATAGACCAAATCTATGTAGAGAAGTATACGAAATATTTGTGTTTTTGTTGGTTTGAACATTATGCAAAAGGAAATTCTAGAGTTTAAGCACTACCAAGACATACCAAATTCCCATAAGCTCAAGCTCAATGCAACAAGAGGTTCAACCCCACAATTTGCACATAAACAATAGATGTCATGTTGATGTGGAAAGATTTTGAGGATTTCTATAAACTCATTGCATTTACCGGGTTCCTTTGGGAGCATGCACTTGCAAATTTTCTAGCCTTAACTCAATTCTTATTTTCTTGGGTTGAATTCAGGAAATCAAGAGGTGTATTTCTACTAATTCCTAATTTTGAACCTCCAACACCTTGGAAGTTAGGGTCAAGAGGGGAAAATGATACAAATTGTGCTTCGTAGACGGAGGAGCGGCACCACAAGGCCAACCAACAAGGAAAATGTGCCCCCAAAACCTGGAATCATGCCTATTGAACCTAATGAAGCCCCAATACAAAAACATCCCAGGTTACTAAGTCTCTTGTAACATTAATGAGGGACAAATGGAGACGTGAAGTTTTAGAGGAAGCCATGGAAACAATTGAGCAAGGTATTTGTTCTTTATGGGGAGCTAATCGGATATTTCACATACCTTTAAACTCTCTTTCTTACCATCTAAATGGATGTACCTGAAACAAGAAAATGGGGTCATTAGAAGTGTTGATGGAAAAGGAAGATGTAGTAGTCTATGAATGGACTCTAGTAATGGGGGAATGTGGCTTATCAATATTACTAAACCAATTTAAATTGAAGGTTGCAGAAATGACTCAAACGAGGGTGACACCATTTTGAGATGGCATACCTAGAAAAACTTGGTGGTGATGGTTCAAAAAACAACATCTTAATGTGGTCATAAGGCAAGTTGAAGGACTTGAGATGTGCAAAACACAAGGTTTGACAATTGCTTACTGCAACAAACTTTACACAAACTTGGTGTCATTGTATAATTTACATCAATACCCTTTTGATCACATATGGAATAATGATGAAATAGGTGTACATGCATGTAAACAAGTAGGGGCATGGGTGCTAGCCAAGAGAAGGTTTAATGCAATTTATAGTACCATCCCAAAATCTCAGGAATGGTTGACTATAAACTATGTTGTCAATGCAACAAGTGGGGGGTCTACTGGACTTCTACATCTTCAGAAGGGAATAGTTGACAGATAATTACATTAAGCTATGCAAACTAGGTACATGCATGGCTATGCAAAAGAAGGCATGGATGATTTTTTTTTGTTTAAAGAATTTTTATTTTTTCTTCAAGCGATCTGTTCCAAGTGGAGTGTCTATAACCAATTGACATTTATTAATTATAGACGGCCATGGTAGCCACGTAACATTAAGAGTAATAGAAAAAACCCACGAGTTTGGATTAGACATGATAACTTTACCTACACATACCTTTCATGCCCTTTAGCCATTGGATGTTTCTTGTTTTAAACCATTTAAAATTGCATTTTGAAGGGTTAAGGATGTAACAATGTATAATAAAAACTACATAGAACTAGACAAAATTATTTTAGACAAATGGGTGGACCAAACTTTAGAGCAGGCATTGACAAAAAGGAATATCAAGTTTGATTTTAGGGTAGTAGGTGTATGGCCTTTGGATCCAAATGCAATGAACAACAAATTTCAACCTTCAAGCCTCTACACAACAAGGCCAAGCAATGAAGGAAGTGAATCAGATAACACATTAGATGAATAAGATGATTAAAGCCAGGGTGAACAAGATGAAGGAAAATAGGCACAAGATGATTAAAGCCAAGGTGATCAAGGTGAACATGAGCAATAATATGGAGAGGAAATTACTACCACATATCTTTTCAATATACACACATTAGTTCATTAATCAGGTTCGGGTTGTTTTAACCTAAACATAAATATTGCACAATGTAAATATGCCTCATAGCCCTCCCATGATAGAAGATAGGGTAGAAGAGAACCTAATAGTAAATTTAAACAACCTTAGTCAAGAGCAAATGCAAGAAGAACAAGTTTTTTTGAAATTGATTCAAAATACCATGAGAATGCATTAGTTGTTGTCATTCCTTCATCTACTTGCAAAATAGACCAAAGGAAAGGAACCATTAATGTAATTACTTCAATGTAGCTACTAGAAGTGTAAGAGCATATTTTGAATACAATTGGTCTATAGTAATTATTAGGGAAGCATGGCAGTGTTTGCATGAACATTTGCGAGCTTCATGGGCTACACAAGGGCCTGAAATCATTCCAATTATGAGATTTTCAGGGTTTACTCTAGCACAATGGGAAGCAAGGTTACAAACAAGGGTTAGACTATTTGCTTGTGGTCATGTTGTAATGCGCTTGCCTCGTTCTACTAAGGAGGGCGGGGTTAGGGTTTAAGAAGATCACTAGAAGTTGCAACTAAGACCATAACCAAGAGGATCATTGACAACTACAACCAAAACCACAACTAGGAGGATTGCCAACAATTGTAACCAAACCCATGAATATCAAGATCATGACTAGGAAGGTTGTAAGCAAATGCAAGCAAAAAAGATGCAAGATTCAAACCACCAAGATTAAGATCATGACAACTAGGATAGTTGGTAGCGGTTACAACAAAGAGGGAAGAGAAGGAAGATGATAATCAACATGAAGATTGCAACCAAGAGGCTCAGAGCAACTACAAGCACAAGAGATGCAAGATGATGACGATGACCAAGATCAAAATCATGACAACCAAGACGATCTTTAGTAGTTGCAACCAAGAAGGAGGACAAGGAAGACCATAATCAACATGAGGACCACGACTAGGAAGGTTGTGAGTAGCTACAAGCACAAGAAATGCAACGCGACAATCACCAAGATCAAGATTACGATGATCGAAACAATCATTAACAACTACAACCAAGAAGGAGGAAAATGAAACTGACAATCAACATGAGGACCACGAGCAGGAAGGCACGATTAGCTACAAGCAAAAAAGATGCAAGATGATGACCACCAAGAGCAAAATCGCTAATAGCTATAGCTAAGAGGGAACAAGCTTGAAACACTTGAGCTTTAAACAATTCAGTCTGAAAGCTATATTGGCAGTAGCACAATCGCTTGATCTCCAAAGAGAGGAAACATGCACAAAATTTTGGTAGACTTAATTGAAGGAGGAGGTGGCAATGGCCAATAGCAGGTGGCAAAATTAAGGTTTTGCTCTCTCTTGCCCTTGTCATCGTTGATTGAAAAAACATATATTTTTAAAATCATGTTCGTTGAAACCAAAGATGAACATTTCTGTGCCCTTTTATGTTTGTCCTTATGATGCATTCAATATTTGTGAACAGGGTAGCAATGTTTGGTCATGGATCACTGAGCATTTGCTCATGCATGAGTATGATGATGTTCATGCATTGCGAAGTGATCAAGGAATTTTCTTGTTGTGTTTTTAACCTCCCAACGCTAAAATAGGCATAACTTGTTCATTTCTTGAATTTTTTTAATGATTTAAGCGGCCTTGGATGTGCAACTCTAAGATCTACAACTTTTATTTAAGCTTTTGTTGCAATGGAACAACATTTGAGATGCATAAGCTTTGCAAACCCTTAAATTTTCACTCATCAATTGCTTTACCCAAGTGTTAATTGTTCCCTCAGCCTTAACTCATGAACATGAAATATTGAATTCAATAAAAATCAAAACTAAAACAATTTTGGGAAATTTGGGGGCTTGTTTTTGGTATTGTTGGAAAGCCCTCAAAAAGTGAGATTTAATGGAGGCAATTTTGTAATTTTAAAATCTAAGTTGTGTGAGATATTTAATTTTTGAATAATTTTGTTAATAGAAAATATTCTTTTCATCAAAATTGGGTTTTATCTTCAGGATTATGTTCACACTTGGGCTAGTCATGCTAATAAACATGAAAAATTGAATAATATAAGGTGGGACATTATTTAAATGCCACCACTTGGGCCAATCAGAATTAGTCATTTCTTTTCGAGGGATCATTGTATCCTATGGCAATTTAGATATAAATAGAACCAAGAACTTGGTAAGAATTTGTGTGAAGAGATTGGTGGATAGTGGAAAATAAATAAATAAAAGGAAAAACATGTGGCAAGGGAACAACAAAAAAAAGAAGAAGAAAGGATTGAAGTCCAAACAAAAGATCACTTGAAAATGCATAACGCACAATGGGGACCCTTAAGAGAAGAAATCACTAAATGCAGAACGCGCAATGGGGAGCCTTAAGAGAAGAAATCACTAAACTTAGGACCTAATGCTAGTAACATGAAGCTAATTATGCAAGGAGATAAGCCAAAAACCTGGAAAGACACCAAGCCTAGAAAAAGCCTCTCCTACTGTTACAACTGCCTGTCGCAAATGCAAGATAGTGGGGGTCTGAACTCTCGAACTTGCCATTGCCGCGGTCTGAACTCTCTAACAAGTTAGAGACACCCTCAACCTATAAAATGAACATAAAATCGAAAGAAGAAAAAGAAGCCTGAAGTCCTTGTACTTGAAAGTGATATTCCAAACATAATGGTGGTGAAAAGATTTTTTTAATCAGTCTGGGTCAAAAGATTATCTTTTTACTTCACACAGTTAACCGTTCTGAGAAAATTGAAGTAAAGTTTCTTTTAGCAATTTTTATTCGTAGCTGAAGCAACAATCATTCCATAGACTGACGTAAAAAAAGTGACAAGCATTGTTAGGGAGATTTAGCCAAATCTGGCTATAAACCAGATGTGAAGAATAAATCTTTAATCATATTTTTGCCTAAACAATTCTGGCGATTTTTACTTTTTTTTCCCCCCCCCCTGGCTTATGGCAATTGAAAACTTTCATCTTCACTTCGTTATATACTTTTTAGTTTCTCATTTTCAACTAAATTTCGCCAACCAAAAAGAAAAGGCTGATGTAGAGAGATTGAGATTTGTCACTTAATCAATCTGGGTGAAAGAGATTTGTCTCTTCATTGAATAGAGATTTGGAAGTGGTGTCTACGAGAAGCCAGAGTTTTGTTTTTAGTTGGGCACAATTGCACCAATTGCGACAAAAGAGGGGGCGGAGGTGGGGGCGGGGGTGGAGGGGGCTGAAACTTGTACAAAGGATTGTTTCTGGATAAATTGGCCCAGATCTGCCATGTTTTGAGGAATCAAAGATGTTTCATTTCATTTTTAAATCATAATTTTTGCACATCGCCAGTTTGAAATTTTTTTTACTTCTCTCCAATTTCTAGCCAAATTTGGCCAAGTCCTCTTCTGGTTCGAATTTTTAAAAAACTTCTCTAACTTTTAGCAAAAAATTGGCAAAAATCTTCTAGTGGTTTGAAAAAAAATCTACTTTTATCTTTTGACCTCTAGCCAAATTTGGCTAAATCTTCTTGTGGATGATAGCCAGTATCTCACAA
>Ga0209611_10012473_pt1 | contig 11948 bp, 13 predicted proteins | sample S1TSphgellanicum_3_FD_187693 | JGI IMG/M metagenome (GOLD analysis project Ga0209611, IMG submission 187693) | Host-associated microbial communities from peat moss isolated from Minnesota, USA - S1T2_Fc - Sphagnum magellanicum MG (SPAdes) (version 2) | ecosystem: Host-associated > Plants > Peat...
AGGAAGCACATGTTATATAATTAATCCCAGTGAGTTTTGGTTGGCAGAATTTTCCTATTTGACAATGCATAATTGGGAAATATCAAAATAAATTCAAAATTGAAGGGTTTTTTTTTTTATAAATATCTTTTTAAAGGTGGGGTTGCCTTTGGGTAGTTTTAAGCTATCCCATTTTATTATTATTATTATTATTGGGACTTGTGGGTTTGCTTAAGGTAGGTGGCTTTTTTATGGAGGCCCTACTTCCTTCAGCTTTTGGGCCTCCATTCGTTTTTAGCTCGGGCGTGGTTCTTTGGGCGCATGCCTAGTGTATATTTTCTTCATCCCTTGAGGTAGGAGCGGGGTTCAACATAACATCCTTTATCCTAGCTCCAACATTGTATTTTTGTAACATGGCATGGTTCATCACCAAGGCATTGTTAGGTTTTTTGTTAGGCCCACTTGGTGAATTCCTAGGTGTTTTTTGGGTACTTGATTGAAATTGGTACATGCTTGAACACTTCAAGTCTGCTAGTGGTTAATGACACATAGTCACTTTAAAACATGGGGAAAATAGTTAGGCAAATAGCCTATCACTTCCTCTTTGAGCCTAGAAAACTAGATTAACCTAGAAGTTAGCCTAGAAAACTTTCTAGCTTTAACATTTTTTAAATTCTATATTTCAATAACACCCTTGTTTTCTTGGTCACACTTCTAGTTCCTTCTCCCCCCATGGCAACTTGGGTTTGGATTTTGGCATTGGATCCCCTTAATGCCTTTCATTTGGGTATACTTCGACCTTGGTTATACATGCACATTCCTTTTATTTTGCATCGAAAGGTGTAGGTTGATTTTTGTCTTTCTTTAGACTAGTTTCAAGCTCATTTGTTATGGTTGTTTGGCACCTATTGCTATTGTTCCCTCAATGGCGTTTTGTCTTTCCCCTATTGATGGAGCAATTAGGCATAGGGAGATTAAGGTGCACCTTCAAAAAAATTTGTTCGAGGACTAGGAGGAACTTTAGGCATATAACATCTTTCTTTGGATGTGTGTGCTTGTGGTGGCTTTCTTTTTGGATTGGGCTTGTTGGCAACCCCTTCTCTTCTAGTTTGTGCTCTTGTTGTGTCCTCTTTGTGTTGATTATGACAAAGTTTAACCCTCAGGGAATTTGCATGTGCAATTAAGGCTTTCACTCCTTTTGCTTTCGCTCTAATAACATCAAAGATGGTTTGTGTCGAGAATTCAAGCTCAACTAGTTAGGTTTCATTAGTTACTGGAGTAGCAAAGTAACTAGGTTACTTTCACAAGGTTGAATTACTTTCGTTACTTATTTTAGTTTGGTTATTTGTGGTTTGGTCTTGTAGTTAAATACCTTGGTGTTGATGGTTTGCTTCTCTTTTTTTCATTACACAAGTTTGTGTATTTCTTGTGACAAGAACCTTGGAAAGTTCTTGATGTTGTGTTTTGTGTTGTGAGCATTATGTTGGAGTTTCCTTTCAATAAAGATTTATGTTTGCACTTGAGTAGATCTCCTATTTGTTAACACTATAAGGTTACATCCATCTTCATGGGTTTCAAATGTTTTGTAACCGCTATTTGATACCCTTTTTTTTTGTGTAATTAAAGAATTTGTTAAGAGGCATATTCCCCTACCTTTGCCACAACCATTTAGTTGGATCCCATTGAAGTTATTGAATGACCCTAGATCTAAAGGTCCAGACAATTTGATCCCCTGTTGGTTGATGCTGAAAGTTAAATTCCACACAAATTCCATATCCAATACTTTTGAACAAGGTACAAACTTCCTTAGTTTTCCCATTAGGAATTTCTATTGGGCATTAGGAAACATTCCTAAACAATTCTGAGTTATCCACCCTTCTATAAACTGTAACCAACATTCTACCATTCCTCTCCTTTTAAACATGGTAAAATTCTTGAATAGTTAGGTGCTCTTGAAGAAGTTTTAATACCCTCCATTCACCTAGAGATGGCTTAGGAGGGGGATTTGGACATTTTAAATTCCAAGGTACACTATGAATGAAAGCTTCTTTCTTTTCAGCTGTGTTCATTGATTGAGTAATCCTTTTAAGATTCCTCATGGATTCCCACTTGTTCCCATCCTCATTCCATAAGTCCTTTAAGTGTTGAATCATTTTTGAAACCTAAAGACAAAATTTAAACTTGGGTTCAAGTCCCCAAGGCAAACCCTCTTGGCTACTTATTTTCATGTTACCAAACAATGGTTGATGAAGCATCTCTTCCTTAGTTGCTCGTCCTTGTTAAGAAATCCCCATTTGTACATTACACCATGTTGTCCAAAATCTTGCCACAAAGGAGATCCTTGATTTGTGACTTTCTTAACTATCATTAACCACCTTGCTATGGGATGCCATTGTCCTTTATAATTCTATTTCAATTATCCACCCTATGGTGAATGAGATCTTCCATGGTTCTGGTCCTAGGTTAAGACTTCAAATCAACATTTTTACAAGAAGTGCAAATTTTTGAGCTTTTGGATCTCGTATTTTAATCCCACCTTTAGTCAATGGTAGTATGGTTGTATCCCATGCTACCTTGGCCTTTGCTTTACTATTTGTTTTGCCTAACCAAACAAAATTGCGAAGAAACATTACAAAAAAATGTGACTTTTTATAAGGTCCAATTTGACTAAAATGTCCACATTGACCAAAGGGGATGGTCATTTTGATTAAGGGCCCAAGGCATGAAAAACATGAGTTACTTTTGATTGAGACATTTGATTAAAATGACATTTTTAACCATGCGACAAACCAAACACCTAGTCAAAAAGGCCACATGTCCATTAAGATGACCAAGGTTTAATCAAAATGACCATATTTAATGGCCATTGTGATTTATAATTAATCAAATTGGCCATTTTGATTTAACATTTAATCAAATCAACCATACTAATTTGGTTATTTAACCTACAAGTTTATTTTGTCTAAGGTACATACCAAACATAAGTTCATAGTTAGTAGGCCCTAGGTTAAGCATATTACACCTAGTAGGTACTTATAAAGCTTAATAAGCTACCTACATGCGACCTTTAAACACGTGTAGGTACCTAATTTAGTACATTAATTAGGTGATATTTAATAATTGATAGTTAATATTCAATCATTTATGATTAATGTTTGATATAATTAATTAATCACCAAATAAATGTTAATTAATAACCAATAACTAATTTAAACCATCAATTTGTTGTTTGATAATTATTAATTCACAGTAAATAATCAATAATGAGTAATTAATATTAAATGACCAAAAATCAATAATTAATAATAAGTCATTATTATTTAATTTTTAATATTTAATACTTCATAGGAAATATTCAATAATCAGCCATTATATTGAATAATTATTAATTAGTAGTAAATAATTATTATTTAATAATTAATAATTAATAATTCGTAGGAAAAATATTATTCATTTATTTATAATTGATAGTAATGAATCAATCATTGCTATTTTTTATTAATTATTTTTTAATTGAATTAATAGCACGTAGTAACCTACTAAGCGTAGGTACCTACATGTTATCTAAGTATATACTTGGTACATGTTATAACTTCCTATTTAAATAAGTAATACAAAAATATTGGAGTTCATTGATGAATGTTACAATATGTTCATCAAAATAAAAAAATTCGATCAATTTTATTTAAATATTATGACAAAAGTTTTTAACTTTTGAAGTGGTAGTCCAATGGTAAAGACTTGATTCCTCAAAGTGAAGGTGAAAAATTCAAATCCTCACACATACAACATTGGCTACTTAGGTTACTTCAACTTAACATGGTTTAGATAGTTAACCTAGGTTGCCTAGGCAAGTAGGTAAACTATTTTATTTTGTAAATTAATTATTAGGTAATGTAGATTTTTTAATTAATATATTTAATTTTTAAAATTATAATTATATATAATATAATTATCATTTAAAAATTAAATCATATATAGTAGTTGTCAAAATATTGTTAAATAATAAAAAAGATAATTAAAAAAACCACAAAAAAGACCTAGCCAAAATGGTCGAGTTTAAATTGACAAGTTGTCCAAAATATTGGCATTTTGGTCAAGTTGAACATGGTGACATTTGGGGTACTTTTTGGTCAAATCTTCTAGTTAAAAAAGCCATGTTTTCTTGTAGTGAAAGGTTTTGATTTTCTTTAAAGATGATAGAGATATGTCCGCACAAGAAGTTATGTACCACATAGATGTAAGGATGACTTGATTTGCAACTAATATGCTTCCAACAACTACCAAGTGCTTAGAACTCCAAGATGCTAACTTCCTTTTCACTAATTGAAACACCTTATTATCCTTCTCCTTTTGTGGCATTATGAAGTTGATTGGGAACCCAAGATATTTAGCTTTATTGTTTGGTGCTAACCAAAACAACCTTTTGTCTTCCCCCTAAGACCATTCTATATTCTTCTTGGAAGCCCATATGGCACATGACTTATGCCAATTAACCTTCCCTCCGGAAGCTTCACAAAATGTTTAAAGAACTTGGAATGTGTTTTACAAGTTGTTTGCATTCCTTTTGAGAAACATCATTATGTCATCTGCAAACATTTAGTCTCAAATTTGGGTACATGAGGAAAAGTTAACCCTTCAATTTTGTATCTTGGATCAAAAATCATATAACCTAGTACATTTGCCATAAAGAAATATAAATAAGGTATTATGGGGCATCCTTGACAAATTGCTCTCCATTTGAAAATATTTTCCTTTCTATCCATTCACCACCACTGAAGTCTTTGCCTCTTCATACAATGTTGTTATCCATTGAATCCATTGGTTTGGAAAACCTAGCTCTCTCATTGACTCTCGCAAGAATGTCCAATTAATTATATCATATGTTTTCTCAAAATCGAAAAGAAGCATGACTAGGTTTCGGTCACTTTCATTTGCCCACTCCATTGCCTCAAAAGCTAAAAACGCATTGTCTAGAATAAATCTACCATGGACAAAACCCGTTTGGGTTGGTCTTATCCACAAGGGTAAAAAGGATTAAAGTCCATTAGCCAATGTCTTTGAAATAATCTTGTATGTGGATCCCAACACTGAAATTGGTCTATAATTAGTGATAAGACTATGATCCTTTGGCTTTGGGATGAGTGATTGTAGACCAACCTTAAGTTCCTTGTGCATCCTTCTTTCTTGAAATGTCTCTTGCAAAGGTTTTTGATGTCCTTTCCTACCCCTTGCCACATTTCATGGAAGAATTCCATAGGGATGCCATCTACCCCTAGAGCCTTATGTTTGGGAAGATCCATTGTTGCCTTATGCATTTCAATGTCTTAGAAATTTTATACTGAAAACATATTTTGATCCTTTGTTACTATTGTTGGTACATTGTTGAGACATTGTAGTCTTCATGTTTAAATATTGTTCTCCATTAGAAGATCTTTGGTGTATAGGCAATGGTAAAAAGATTGAACATACAACTTTATGTCCTCTTCATCTATTAATAGTTTGCCCACCATCTAGCAACTCTTTGATCATAATGAATGGCCAATGAACTTTATGGAATTCAAAGAATTCTTGAAAGCACCTGTCTCCAACTAAAATCCACTTGGCTACCATTGCATTCTTGGTGGATTCTAGCTTATCCATTCTTGTTTTTTCCAGCAATTCTCGGGCTCTATTAAGCTTATCCCAAGCTTGAACATTATCCTAGTTTGCCATGAGTTCTCCTCTGTTGCATCTATTTATACAAATTACTCTAGGAGTACAATTTTTTGCCTTATGTTATGAGTTTCTTTGTGATCACATCACTTTCCTTCTTGGTGCAGAATAAAGTTCTAGCCACTTGTGCACCAAGTCTTTGGTTTGCTACCTCTTCCATCCCTTGTTTCCAAGCTTTTAATAATTGGTGTTTTGTATCTTTTAAGTGTAGCAATTGCAAATTGAATCCCATTTGGCTCCTTTTATGGGTCCATGAAGATAATTGGAGAAAAATAAGAGAGTGGTTTGAGATATGGGCCATTGTAGACCAAATCTTGACCTTGCCTCCTATCTCTTGAACATTAACATCTACATAGAACCTATCTAGGCATGACCAAATTGGAAATGGAACCCTCCTACACCAAGTAAAAATCTTGTGCCTTATTCTCCTTAATTCATTTATGTTCCAAACATCCATTAGCCCTAAGCTTGCCATGAATGCATTCCATGCATTAAATTCCCTCCCTCCCATTGTGCTACCAAAATAACCTTGACTACAATCTTCAATTGATTCCACATTGTTGAAGTTTCTTCATACAATCCATTTGGCTTCTGGTAATGCTACATCTGTTAGGGTTTGCCAAAATCTTGCACGCCCTCTAGTTTTGTTTTGTGAATAAATACCATTATCCCCACCTTTACAATAGAAGATAATTTGAAAATTAGATATTGAACCCTTCTAGGAATGATTACTCCATGCTCTTCCACTAATGGAGTTAATCTACATGATAGTATTATTGATGTGCTTCCTTTGAATCTATTGTTTTTTGTTGAGAACAGAACATCATTCCAAAAACTTGCACCTCCTTTAAAGTCCATTTGACTTGTTTTCTTCAAACAATCTTGTAAACCCATGTGATGTTCCTAAAGCATAATTACTTCTAGCCAAGGTGAAGCTTTCCTAAAAAACTTGCATATGTCACAATGTTGCCTAACGCCTTGAATCCCTTGGCCAAGACTCCTAATGTTTAATGAAGCTATCACCACATCTTGCTTATGGGTGAAAACATACTATGGGGAGGCCGTTTTAAGTAAAGAAAAATGTACATTTTTTGGGTATATTTTGGAGGCAATTTTTCTTTGATTTCATCTAGCATTTTGATAAACATATAAAGGGTGAAAGCACACTATGGTGGTACATTTTGGGCAAAAAAATGTACTCATTTTTTAATACATTTTGTATTTTTTTGGGGGCAAATTTTTTTTTCATTTCATTTATTGTTTTGAAAAACACTAAAAATGGACTTTTGACACAAATCCTCCCTCATAATTCTTGTTATCTTTCAAATGATAGTGTTTTTTCAAAAAAAAATTATGTATTCACACACTTATGCTTGTTTGAATAAGAAACCTCATCTATATGTTTTTTGTCAAATCACATGAATGGAACTTTTCATATATAATTGGAATGGGACAATGAACTCATATGTAATGTATGATTGAGTACTTCATCAAATTTGGTAATCGTTTGAATGGTTTTTGAAGTATATTTTCACTTTGCAATATATTGGTATGAATACAATTTTTTCATTAATATATTTTTCAATCATTTAATATCAATTTCAAAATGGGATGTTTTTTGGCAATCTTATTCTTTGGGTTTTGAACTACCTTATTCCAAGTATTATTTGCAAAGAATAGTTTCATTTAAGTTGGTAGAACTTCAAATACATGTAGTTTCAAAAAGTAGTATTTGTGACAATAATTTTTGACCATCATAATGTGTTTTCACCCTAAAATGGATTTTAATACAAATTCTTGTCATCTTTCATTGAATAAAAGCAATTTTTCAACAAAATGCTTTTTTCAACACACCTATGATCATTTGAATGAAAAACTTGTCCAAATGTTTTTTGTGAAATCACATGAGTTAAACATTTCAATTGTAACTAAAATGGTACTATCAATTCATATTCAATATATGACTATATATTTCATTAAGTTTTGCAATTATTTGAATCATTTTAAAGGTATATTTGGACTTTGCAGTATATCGTGACAACATCTAAATTCTCACAAATATATTATTTACTCATTTAATATCAATCCAAAAATGTAATTTCCTTTGACAATTTCATTATTTTGCTATTGAACTACCTTATTTTGAGTATAATTTAAGAAAACCTCTTTTAATATTGGCTTGTTGGAAGTTTAAAGTTGCATAGTTTTTTTAAAAAATATTTATGACAACATTTTTCAACCTCCATAGTGTGCTTTCACCTTTATTCATTAATTAAATGGGAGTTTTCTAGTAGAGTTTGTTAGGAGATTCCCTCCTTTTCTATCAAAATTTCAAATGTGTTTTTGTTTCATTTGAAAGCTAGTTTTGTTCTAGAGATGTCCTTGTCTATCACCTCTCTACTTACTAGAGGGTATAAAAGTGTATTAACATCTTGGATATGAATCTCCCCACCCAAACTTGCTCCTATGACCATTGCTCTCTCCACTTCTATTGGAATTAAAAGCCACCCAAACCTATTTGGCTTTTGGAGGAGTATATTTTATTTGTTCATTGGAATGATTGCCATCTAGACACAATGTTGTGACCCCTCATTTCCTTCTAGTCATGTGTAGTACCAAAAAGCATCATTCCATGTCTTGAAAGGATTTCCTTTGTTGTGTTCATTTATGATGATTTTGCGTAGCTACAAAAAGGTTTCATTCACAATGTGTTTTTTCGCTAGTTCTAATGTCCATTGAGTTATTCATTTTATAATAAACACTTGAACCATTACTACTAGTTTAAAAAATTCCATATTCCTAAAGATCTTTAAGGATATGCATCCTTTTTCACCCTTCTCACTAATTTCAAATGTGACAAAGATTGGAAAAAATTTGCCCCTTTTAATAGATGATTCGAACTAGCTAGCAAACAATGATCTCCAAAAATCCATTGGCAATGAAGCGGTTTTATACCCCCTCTTCATAGATGTAGCCTCTTCCTAGTTGATGTCAGTAGTTAGAGGCGAATTGATTCTCCTTCTTCTCCTCTTGCCCCTTTGAGTCCTCCAAATGAATTCCATTTTGTTTTCCTCATTTGGAGAAGTTGGTGAATCACAAGAATCCTTAGATTGAGGATTTGGTGAAGGTGTAGCATGTGACTTTTCAACTTCCAAAAATCATTTGAGCTTGATGGGTCTTTATCAAAAGATTGGGGCAAAAGTGTTAGAATTGTTGAGGTGTCCTTTGAAACTAATGTTCCTAAGATGAAAGGTTGCACCCCTTCCTTCAAAGTTGTTGCATAGTCCCCCTTCCTTGATTGTTTAACTTCACGTGGAAGAAAACTATCTAACTACAATCCAATGTCTATTTGCAATGTTAACAATTGAAAAGATTCTTGAAGTGTTGGGAAGTCATCCACAATGTCCTCCATTTGATGCCTTGAGTTATCATCCTTCCTTGTGACAATAACATCCTCTAGAAAATTCTTTGTTTGGATGTTTGTTTTTCCAATTAACTCTTGAGCAAATAAGTTAGTGAACGATTTCCCCTTCCCTTCTACACTCCTCTCCATATTTTCTTGAAATTTTTCCATCACCATTTCTATTGTCAAAACCTTATTGTCTTGGCCTATCTTCAACACAAATTATGTTTTACTAGCTTGCTACTCTTCCAAGTTGGTTAGATTTCCTCATGTCTTGGACTTGGTATCTTATTATTATACATTTTTCTTGGGTGAGCAACCTTTTCATGAACCCCTATTCTTTTGACTCTCCAAAAGTTTGTGTGCCATTCTAACTAAGCTAAGAATGTAGTACAATATTAAGCATTTTGCCAAAAAAAAATGAACTCCAAAGAAGAAAGAAGTTTGTTTGTTTCTTCTTTTTCATTGTCACTGCATAACAAGAAAATAAAGAGCACACAGTGCAAAAAGGGCACTGTTGATCAAAATATTGTTCCATCAACCTTTCATCATTGATAATAACAAAGTTATCAACATACCCAACGAGGTGGACTAATGTTGTTTTTTGGGTCTAGCAAAATAAAAACTTATGGCCTTTTCTTTTAATCCATTTCAACCCTTTAAAGTTAGTCATAGCGATCTTTGTTGAGTAGTTACTCACTCTTCTAATCCATCTACAATAAAGTTTGCAATTAAAGGGCTTATGATACTACCTTCAAGGTCCCCCATAGTAGACACTTCAAGTTCCCCTTGATATTCAATTGGACTCTTTAGTGAACTCACATAGTTCAAAGTCATGACACACTTGGTGAATGATATGGAAGACCACATGCAAAGGTATTTTACCAAGTTCACTTTTCTTGTTTACCAACTTCCCTCTGCCAAATTGCTAAGTCCATATTGCCCAAATTGAATTTTCCTAGTTCCCAACTCCACTTTTTCACATTACCCAAGTTAAATTCTCCTATCTCCCAACTTCATTTTGCCAAATTGTGAGGTTGACATTACCCATTTTCAAGTCAATGCAACTAGGTCTACATTCCCAAGTTGTCAACTTCACATTACTACAATATTACCTAGGTGGGTCCAACACACAAGTGTTGAATAATTTATTTATTTTAAAAATTAAGATTTTTTATGTGATTTTTTTATTTTGAACTTTTCAAAATATTATAAATTTGCATAATTCTTTAATTGTCCTTGTGGTGAGTGTGTTCACAACTAATATGTTTATTTGTATTCCACCAGGGTTTGTTTCCAGGTTTCTGCAATCTAAGTAAGCTTTGGAATTATTGACAACATTAATTTCAAAATTTCAAAAACTTCAACAAAATAAGCAAAATAATTTAATTGCCCATGTATTGGGCTATTTTGCAAAATTGCCAAGTCCACTTCATCATGTGGATTGCCAAAAATGAACTTCAAGTTACCCAAAAACTTTTCAAATTTATTGGCTATCCAAGTATTTTTTTCAAGTCTGCCCAATATTTTTCCCCATTGTGAGGTGACTTTCCGTCCCTCTACTCCCGGTTCTACAAGGTGATTATGCATGAAAGCACAAATGCTACTAATGAAGGAAAAATACAAATGTAATTTTGGAAGTTGGATTGCGTTTGTAGTTGAAATTAAATAACCTACCTCCTATGCATTATTTATGATTAAAACTGATAGATATATTTTTTCAAGCTCACACACTACACGTTCTAGGACTTATGCCAAATTGTCATTCATCCAAACTCAATGTTTAAGGACTTAACACCATGTCCAACCTTGCTGCAAACCACTAGTCACTTAAAATGTTGTTTTTCACACATAGATTGTTCAAATCTAGCTTACAATAGCTTTCTAGAAATTTTACAACAAGGCGTAACTACCTACCGAATTTCATGATCTGCAGCCACGACAATAAGGAGTTATACCACCAAACCCGAGAGGGTTTTACAAAGGTGATGATCAAACCTTGCTGCAGACCACTAGTCACTTAAAATGTTGTTTCTCACACATAGATTGTTCAAATATGGCTTGTTATAGCTTTGTAAAAAGCTAACAACAAGGCGCACCAACCTACCAAATCTCATGATCTCCAACCATGACAATAAGGAGTTATACCACCAAACCCAAGAGGGTTTTACAAAGGTGATGATCAAACCTTGCTGCAGACCACTAGTCACTTAAAATGTTATTTCTCACACATAGATTGTTCAAATCTAGCTTGCCATAGCTCTCTACAAAGCTAACAACAAGGCGCAACTTGCTATCAAATCTCAAGATCTGCAGCTAAACTAGTAAAAAGTTATGCTATGAAACCCGAGAGGGTTTCTAAGATTTTCTAGAGTTCCAACCTTCCAACACTATCACTAGATTTTTATTCTATTTTTCTTCCCTCTTCCCTCTACCAACACTAAACATTATTTTCCTCTTCTAGAAGCTTGTCAAACAAGTGTTCAAGGTTACATGAAAACTATCCCCGAGGCAAAGAGAGAGCCCCCAATCATCCGAGTCCACCTTTTAAAGAGAAGGAGAAGGGAGGTGAAAATGGATCCAAAGCTTGGTGGCCAATGGAATGTTCCATGCTTGGTGGCCATTGGAATGTTCCAAGCTTGGTGGCCATTGGAATGTTCCAAGCTTGGTGGCCATTGGAAGGTTCCAAGCTTGGTGGCCATTGGAAGGTTCCAAGCTTGGTGACCATTGGAAGGTGAAGGAAAAACCCTTTTCACCTCTTCCATTTTCCCCCAACAACTTTACTTACATCCTCAATTTTTCCCTTTGACCTCACGATTTTACTTTACCATGGTCCTAAGCCGTTACTTCC
>Ga0209611_10012474_pt1 | contig 11947 bp, 4 predicted proteins | sample S1TSphgellanicum_3_FD_187693 | JGI IMG/M metagenome (GOLD analysis project Ga0209611, IMG submission 187693) | Host-associated microbial communities from peat moss isolated from Minnesota, USA - S1T2_Fc - Sphagnum magellanicum MG (SPAdes) (version 2) | ecosystem: Host-associated > Plants > Peat...
AGGTGAGGAGTTGACACATTTTTTTCCAATCCTTATATATCATTCAAATGTTTGATCAAATGTTTAACAAGTTAAACTTTGAACAGTTTGCAGTTGGAGTTTAAGGTACCTAGATAAGGTTGTTTGTTGATGAGTTTATTTCCATCAAACATTTTGAGTTCAAATTTGAATATAGAATGGGATTCAAAACCATAGTTTAAATACCAGAAAACACATAAGTGATTAAAACCCTATTGTTTGTCAAAATCAAACCTTAAACCTAGTTAAACCCTAAAATGGTTGATATAGTTGAACCATGTGACGCGCTCCCAAGTCACGGGGTGAAACCCACTTGAGGGTTCCACAAAGTCAAGTTGCGGAAAGTTGAGACTCAGAGGCACGCTCCCGGCTTCCAACTCTAGAAAGGGGTAGAGGGTCGAGTTGGGAGCCCCGGGATTAGACTAGGAAGAGGGACTAGCTTAGTTCGTGTGAATCTGCATCCAAAAACCAACCACAAGAGGTTAGTTTAGCATTCGGGACACCCTTTTGTGTTGGGACTTGCCACGGGCACTTGGACACACAAGACTCACCACGGCCCGGATTCGGGAGTAAGCCACCACCTTACTCCCTATAGTATTCTTTGCAGCTCGCCATGGGGACTACATCCAAATGGCACATTTTGTTGGGACTCCCGAAATGGAATCCTGAAATTGTCTCGGCGGGACTCCCAGAACTTTGAACGGCCATAACTCCCGACTGCAAAGTCTGATCGCGACGAGGTCTAAACCAAAGTTGTAGCCCTTGTCAAGATCTTTCCAACGCTGTGTCGCACTCTCAATTCGGACGTCGGGAACAGGTCGATTCCTGACTTTTAGTGGTCGGGAGTCAAATTTGCCACTTTGACTCCCGGCCCTTCTTTTGCCCATAACTTGGGCTGCAGATGTCCGAATTGCCAATGCAAGGCCATTTTCGATATCTACGTTTCAAGACCTTTCCAATGACACTAAGAACGCCCCAATGCAAGGTGTTTTGGGCCTTGCTGTTGAGTTCTAAACATTCGGGAGTCCCGGAGGACTCCAAGTCCCCAACTTTGGAAGTGTTGGGCTTCACCCCCACACTTGGCCAAAGTGGGGTTGCGATACCATGTGTCAACATCATAAAAAATCAATCAAATGACCTAGCAATTTTTAGATGCAGAAATTTTTAAAAATTGTGAAATTTATGCCATGTGTCATCATTACATTGGCACATGGGCTAGCTTTCACCAAACGATTTAAAAAATCAAACACATAATCTCTTACCATGTGTGACAATTGTGACCATTTGAAATGAACAACTTAAATATATTAAAAAATTGGTTTAAAAAATTTATCAAATTATCACAAACTATGCCACATGTCACAATAAAAAACGTCAAAATGAATGAATCAAATAATAACACATTTACAAGAAAATAAATATGTGAAATCCTTAAAATGTGCCATGTGTACACAATATATTTGATGAATTAAAAACCACATGGACCATGTTTGGCCATTAAATCTTGAAAAGGATGATGAAAGGACATAGCATCATGTGGCCCAATTTCAATCACCAGATTTGAACAATCCAAAATTTTCCAAATTAAAACAAACTTTCAATAATTGAAATATCCATGTGCATGCTATGTGGATAGATTGTGACAAATTACATTTGACGGCCCAGATTTTTACAATATGCAATAAAATCATATTTGAAATAATTTCCAATATTTCCATGTGGCAACGTGTTATTAGTTGCATCTACTCACCTAATAAGTTGCATCACAAGTCCCAAACAACTATACGTATACTAGAAGTCAAAGGATGGAATCATATTTGGTTGACCTTTTTTTTACATCCATAATCCAATGTCACATGTAACTACTAATGTACATGATTTGTCAAACATGACTAAAAGTTTTTAGTCATATTTGTCACCTGCAATTAAAACATATTCGCAAGCACTAGTTGAAAAGGGCCATTTTCTATTAGTCCATTTTTTCCATATAATGTGCCCACTTTCTCAAGTGAAGGCATACATGACATGTCGGATGGTATCATGTGTGGTTATCCATTGACCTCCAAACAAGCAACGGGTTAAATGCATGCCATATGCGTCCAACTCGTGTCCACTCTCACATGTGAGAAGACCATATGCTGGGGTTGAATCAAATCGAGATGCAAATGCAATGTTGAGGTGAAAGTAGAGTGTGTGATGTGAAATGAATAGATAGATGGCCTAACAATCAACCATAGCCCTGCCTCTTTGTTGAACAAGAACAAATGTGAGTTTTAGATACTAAGGAAATGGAGTAATCCATTAAGATGGATTTAAAGGATGTGAAGTGGTGGATGTCCATCAAAGATGCTTGTAGACTTAGGGCACTAGTAATGGCCAGACTTTCAAAAGAAAGGTGCATATCCTTAGTTACAAAAGGAAGGCCATTTCGTTCTGCACGTAGGCAAGACTAAAGCAGGTGGGGCCCCCTTTCAACCTGAGAAACATATTCTTCCAAAATATGTCTATCAAAAATATATTTCATCCAAATGAAAATAATGAGAATCATTACATGCAACTTGAATTAAATTCAAGTTCTTAAATTTGATTCAAATATAATGAATGGAATTCAAATTCAATTGCAAATTGGTACATAAAATATTGAAATTTTTCTTATAATTATGTTGTTGGGAAAAAACCCTTTAAAAGTATATAGATATGCAAAAGACACAAAATTTTCTATCCTTCTCTACCTAGAGCACAAATATGGAGCCACTAGAACCCAACTCCTTAGAAAAGTAGATGGGGCATAATCTTCCATAGAGAGAAGGCTTATACCAAAGGATATTGGTAGTTGAACCTAATGTTTCACTAAGGGGCCCTGAAAAGACTCCCACGATCTTGGACCCATAATGTCCACATATTTGCATAATTTTTTCGTCCAAACCCGCCAAAAAAGACAAGAAGGAAAAAGAAAGAAGTGTTCTCCATGTGAGATAAGAAGGTCAATGAGTTACATATGAGAACAAAATGCCCAAAACAACATGGGCATCCTCTAGGAAAGGAAGATAGTTGACATGCACCATGTTTTGAGATAAAATTTCATCCAAAAAATGTGTGGCAAAGTCTAGAGAACCCATTAGCACACCCAAAATGTGTAAACCATCTTTGACCAAGGTGTAGCCTTGGGTTGAAAAATGGTCAAAAGGGCGGGTAATTTCATTCAAAGGCCTCATGATGTGCATATCGTTTGCTAGGGATGGAAAAATGTAGTTGGGGGCCCATGCAATGGTCTTTAGGAGAGTTTGATAATGGGCCAAAATAAATAAAGGACCTTTTAAGGGGTCACCCTGCCTTGTGTTTGAAGATGACTCAATAATGGTGACCCCTTCACATGTTGCCCATGCTAATAATAAAGAAAATAATGAACACCATAAAACAACTCGATAAAGGGAACAATGTTTGCCAAAGGCCCCCCAACATTACATAACTCTTTAAAAATAACAGCTTGAAAAATGTTATTAAAAGCATTTTTGACGAAGACTTACATCACGGCCTCATTAGGGTGTAGGTTGAAGAGGGTTCAGATGCCAAAAGGGATGAATGACCTCACAACCTCCAGGGGTTGAAATTCCAAATTGGTGGGGGGATAAGTGTTTTTAAAATGGCCCCCAAAGTTATAAAATAATGAAGCAACTAATAAGTCAAAGAAACACCTTGCCCATGGCAATAAAACGAAAACCACTAATGTCCTTTGCCATTGCCAATAATTTATTAGCCCCCAACATTAGGGCCATCAACCTAGGGATATCCTCACGAGTAACAACAGCCGCAATTTGAAACAATTCCAAAAACCATGAAGATGGGTCCTTTGGTATGAAACATTTCGAAAGATGCTCATATACCATCCCAAAAAGCCCACTAGAAGACAAATGGGGAGCGGTGGTTAAAACTTGGACAAATAGAATCCCATTTAAGACAAAAGTGTGCTTAGGCTGTTAGTCAAAAATAGGTGGAAGGACATGATCTTAAGGAGGCAAGTGCAGTTGGTGCAGGGCAACAATGGTGTCCTTCGAAAGAATAGTTGGTGTCATGGGCTAGAGATTTCTGGTAGTGCGACTATACTCAATAACTTTACCTAAAGTTAGACATTGGCGAAAATGAATGGTCGAAGAGTCTTCCCATGAATGGAAAGAACGAGCTGCACAAGAGGATATTATGGAGTATTTCATTTCTCTATAGGATCCTGGAGGATTGTTTCTCTAGGAAATACATCCATTGAAACAATTTCATGCTTTGAATCTGCTCTCTTATGGAGGGCAATGCCCTGTGCACTTTGGGAACATCCTTATAAAAAACCTATGTTTAGAAAAAGGATAAAAAATTTGGAAGTTTTTTGTAATCTTCTTCATGTTCCCTTGTTTTCTTAGGTTATGAAAACTGATCATGATGAAGAAGTAATTTGTCACAATCTCCACAACTTCGGTGTTTCCCAAATCCATATTCAGGAAGGAGCAAAGTAGCCATTGATTCTATTACACCACTTAATTCGCATTTTCTGTTTTGTGTTTTTTAAGAATTACAGAGGACTACATTTTGAAGACAATATAGGATGGTCTTAATTTGTGTGAAGAAAAAAATTGTGATTGATGAGATTGTTGAAACTGGTCCTTAAATTGTTTTGAAGGGTTGCCATAGTGAATTAACACTGAAATGTTGCACGCCTTAACCATGTGGCCTACGCAAAAGAACACACAAATTGCAAGGAGCCTTTAGCAAGAATTTTGAGCTTTTGATTTTACTTCTCTAATTTTACTAAGGGGTGCATAAACCCCAACATTTCTATATGCATTTTCAACTTTCCAACCTCCTCATAGTAAGAAACAAGGTCATGGCACATCACTTGTGTTGTTTGTTATATAATAAATGTTTGGAAATGTTATGGGGAGTGATTTTAGAGAATGAAAACAAGCTTTATTCTTCTTTCTTGTGATACTGGCGGAGTGCTTCAACAAGCAATTGTTAGTTAGGTTGATTATGCTGAAATAACCTAGCTTTAGGAGACTGCAGGGATCTTGGACTCTAATATTTAGATATCTTGTTTGATAAATCTCCTAATTGTTTTGGGTTGCTGTCTTCTTTTTTGAGCTTTGGAAATGTCCTAGTGCTGGAAATTTTGACTAAGGGATGGGAGCTCTGAGATTCAAAAGGGATCGACAAGACTTGACTTCTGTCCACATAGTGCACTGCTCGTTTGTTCCACTTGGCCCTTAAAAGGCAGGAAATTTTGGGCTATTGCCCATTTTTCCAGAGCTCTTCATTGCTGGGGTCTCTTTGGATGGGTGATCCAAAGAAACCCCAGCCATGAGGTTCAAGTGAATTAGGTTCATCTGGCAATAAGCTGTAATTTTGATCTTAGTTTTAAATTGGGAGTTAGAAATCTGAATGGTGGCCCAGCTTTAGATGCAGCACCCATGGGGTGGCCACCACCCTGAAGGGGTTAAACTAAAATCCTCGTGAAGGACTGCAAACAAGTTTCCTAACGTGATTGGATGTTTTTTCTAAATGCAACAGCCAACTGGCACCTGATTGCTGTGCAATGCAGGTCATAGCAATGTAGGTGAAACCTCATAATGCCATTCAGCTGGTGCAATGTGTGGGAAGTGGGTGAGTAGTAACAAGTGTTAAGAATGCAAGGACCAAGAGTCTCTTTTCCTGGTATTTCACTCTAATTCAGCTTCACACTCACTTTCCCAGTCCCCAGTTCTGGCCCTGATAACACTCCTGCGCAAGTAAATCAGCTGGATCGAATGTACATCAACCAATGGCGAGCTAATTGCCGGTGGTTTGTTCTCAGGGCTGTCCACTTCGTAATTTGGTGAACATAGTTTTGATGATCACTCATTAATGCAGCTGCAATGGCTATTGTGGCCAGCACATTAGTGAGTGATCACCAAAACTATGTTTGCTGCATTTCCTAACAATGTCCAGTGTGCACATAAAGGACTTTGTAAGCGAAGCATTCTAAAATGAAAGAATTACAGCATCATGTAATGTGGTCTCCTGACACTGAAAGCTGTGAAACTTTTCCCATTAACTCAACCAAAGCATAATAGTTTCACCTCTGTTATTTTTCTGGTGAAATGTCACCATTTTTTGACAAAGAAATTGGGAATTTTTTTTTTTCCTTGTATAAGTTTGACTAAATTTGCTATTTTTTGTTAAATTTGCCCAAAAATTTCGATAGCAAGAAAATGAAAAAAAGCACCCTGTTTCACTGGTATTAACACAAGTAAAATTGTACACTCGTTTATCCAAATCCAAAGATATTTAAACCACCAGAGTGAACCAACTGCCACTCGTGCAGCATCCATTGGAGGCCAATCATGGCCATGTTGTGGCTGAACCCCAAACAACTTGCCATCAGGTTTCATCTTCGGAAATACCCAGAAATATAGAAGGCTAATGTTTCTACTATCATTTTTTTAATTGCCAGATTTGGCTAACTTGTCTCATGGATGATGGCCATTTCAGCTACATCACAAAATTGGAAAAAAAGGAACTTCATAACCACCCTAAATCTAGGAACTACAGCATGATGTAATGTTTCCTCCTGACATAATGCTGTGAAATTATTTTCATAAACTCAACCAAAACAAAACAAAATTCACTGGTTCTTACTGAGTTGAATCTAGAGTATTCATTATCAAATCATAGATATATAAACTGCCAGAATTAACCAACAACCACTCATGCACCATCCTTTGGAAGCATGTTGGGAGTAGTGTTTCTTTCAGCAGTTTTTGTTTGCAGCCAGAGTGACAATCATCCGTAAGAAGATGTAGAAAAAATTGTGATCATCCCTCAGAAGATTTAGCCAATTCTGGCTATAAACCACACATGAAGTACAGATCTTTAATCATTATTTCCTAATTTGGGCTGCACATTGAAAACCAAATGTAGAAATTTGGTGAGCTATATGAATTTTCACTTTTAGTGATTGAAAACCTTGAAAAAAATTTCATCTTCAAAATTTTAAAATCCACCTTTAGGCAAATTTTCACCAGTAAAAAGACGCCAGTCAGAACTATTTTAATACCAATTAAAATTGACATTGGGTCTCACTTTGATAACCTATCCAGTACAGGCTAAATCCTCTAGGTGGGCAGAGAGGTACCATAATAAGTGACTTCTTCTGGATAAGTAGATCTCTGTAGTTGGTGAGTATGTAGTGTAAGGTGAAGCCCAAGATAAGGAGCCTAGGATGAGGCGACAGTCAAGTCTAGCCCCACATTTTGGGAATGTCCCCCACCCATGGGTTTTACCTACCATAAAGCACAAGGCAAAATTTATCATGAACCAAACCTATGTATTTCACGAGGCTATGAATGGGAGGGTTTTTATGCGTACATCTCAATAGTGGGAGGGTTCTTATACCTTTGAGTAGTCATAATTTCCCTCCCACCCTTGAGGAGTAGGCATAGTATGCCTCCCAATTTCTAGGAGGCAAATTCATGGATATTTTGTGCCCCCCACATACACTACAAGTGTATTCAACTGCTTCACAGTGGGCCTAGTGCGTTCTTAGTGGGTAGGTAGTGAACTGGAACACACTGGAAAAGTGTTTCCTGTCCACCCACCATCCATCTTTTATTGCACGCTGGTGGCTGTTCGTTCGCTCTCGCCGTTTCACTTGGATTAGCCAGGGACTCAAAGAGACTGCAGTGCTGCACTTTGCTAATGATGAAGCGGCAAACCATGCCTCTCACCCAGAGAAAGAAAAGGGCTTAACTTTTAGCTATGTTTGTAAAGGTTTTCAACTCGCCACTCTCACATTTTTCCAGTCATGCCAAGTCTGTGAATTTACCGGCTACCAGTATACAAGTCATGTACCTGTTGTGTGGAGTTTCATGCACCCAACGAGAACACATTATATTCAACAAAGATCTCATCTTCACATTTCATTCTGTTGACACCTTGTGGTGACTTGTATAACTACACAATGGTCCCTTTTTGGTTTTTATAGCACTCATTCCTTGAGTTCAACTTGTGGCTCAAAATGCAACAATGTAGGTTCTTAGCAGCATGAAGGATGAGCAGACTTTTTGAACACTTTCATTCATGAACTCAAAACTATGAAACAAACTAAATGATAATCTCAAATTGGTTGTGGAACATATTTGGAGAACAACCTGGGTAATTTTGTAATTTCCCTTATAATGTAGTAGCTTAGGACAATTGGAAGAACAGAAAGAAAAGGTTCAAAACTTAGTTATTGTTTGCCTCTTAAATTAATAGCTTGGCTACAGGGCACTATTTTGTATGAGGACATTGTTGGTCAGCAACACCGCACGGTCCTATGACAAATGAACACAATCTAATGTAGTACCATGGCAAGTTCAACATTTCATTGTCAAATAATAATTCTGTGTCAAAAAAAGCTTATCCTCAAAACATTATCCATGAAGATTCTGTGTTAAAAAGAATATCGCAAAAAAAATTCAAAAAACTCCTTATTTTCCTTCACAATGTGTTCTTTGAAATTTCATTTCTTTTGAAAATTCCAACATTTCTGAACACAATACAATTAGTGTTGAAGCTGCCAAGGTACTTCTGTACAGCATGTAATCTTTTCCTGATATATTGGTAACAGGTCTCATCCACACACAATTAAGCTCTCTTTGTTCAGCTACATTCTTATCAGGCTTTAGTTTGACTTACATTTGATTTGGGCTTCAAAGGTAGTTTTGATCTTTGTTCATAGATGTTACTATCACATTTTACTCTAAATCATACCTTTACTGCTGCATCCTCCTCCTGCCTTGCAGTAGTGTCATGAGTCTTAACCTAGTATATCCTGTTGTTTTTCCTCTACTTTGGGTGTATTTTTTTGCTTCTTTATTTCTACTGCATTCATTGTACAAGAACTCTGTAGCAAGGCCATGTCAGAGAGGAACTTTTTTTACCAAGTTCTGATGTGATTGGAAGTTTAATTCCTAGGAACTTCTGAGGATGTTTAGTTATTTGGGCATGTAATGGAAAATTGTAGTGTAAATGTGACCACCCACTGCTAAAAGAATATCTTTCTCACTACGTTTCATTCAATGAAAAACATTACAGACAGCCAGTTAACATCTAGTCCACCAAAACTCTGCTATAGTGAAACTTTCAGACCTACCCAGATGTGAAAAATTTGTCTTTGCTTATGTATACTAAATAGCCACTCACTGAAAATCTGAAGACATCCCCAAAAAACACTAATACTGAGTATCATGTTTTAAGACTAGCCACCAATCTCTTTGCTTCAAAGGAAAGGGAGTGGTAGATGTAACTTTTCATCATATAAATCATCTTATGGTCCTACTCAATTCTAAATTCTTTCGATTACTAGAGTTACGAGCAGCTTTGAATGAGTGCATAAAACGGACCATGTAATGAATTATCACAAAAACAATTCTTTCCTTGCTCTCAATCTGGGCATTAGAAGAATTTGATCTACAGTTTTAGAGTACATAATTTGAAGAACAAAAAATATTTTATTCTTGAAACAATTCATTAACGGTATTTGGAGTACAGATTGAACATTACTAATAAGAGAGACAATAATATCCTCATTCAAGCAATAACAAGCATGTGCAGGTAGGCTTCCTGACATTTTAGTTTTTACTTATAAAGCACACCCAAATGGGCTTTGGCATCTTTTGAAGAGGTCTCCAACTTGAACCTTCAAATGTATCCATATGCAACCATTGAGTCTACAATCAGATTTTGGAAACAGTGGAGGAAATAAATCTCACCTCACTAATCAATGTGCATGGCTGATTGCATGTTGGCTCTGCCGTTTGAAGCAGGTTTTCAACGAAATCATGAGAGATGATGATCCCTAAACCCAAATTTGCGCCCCAAATCTTATAAACCAGCACACCCAATAGGCTTTGGGATCTTTTGATGAGGTCTCCAACTGGAAGCTTCATATATACATAGTACATAACCATTGAGTCTAGAATCAGATTTTGAAATCAGTGGTGGAAATAAATCTTGCCTCACAAATCAAATCTGCATAAACAAATGGCTGATCACATATTGGCTCTGTCATTTACAACAGCTTTTAAACAAAATCATGAGATATGATGAACCCTAATCCCAAATTTGCACCCCAAATCTTACATGGATGTGAGATCTCTCCAACTGGCCAGAGCAAACAAAAACTTTTGAGATGGAGGTTCAACCTGTAGCAAACAGCTGCAAAAGGAGAACTGAGTAAGGTGTATCTTTCGTAATCAACAATTCCTCAAGGCCCACGTGCAGCGCTTTGTGTTAAAGTATGCATTTAATTTTTCTTCCAAATCACCAAAGCATGCAATTACTCATCGGATGAGTCCAAAGAATGGATTGATATCCAGGAAAGAAAGAAAAGGCTAAGTACAATATGATAATGTTCTTTAGGAGCAAATGCACATGAGCCCCTTACAAACTAATACATGGACCATGGTATGGACACTTGCATACAGGAAGTGGGTCCCTGCAGATATAACCAGCTCCACTGGATCAGCTTTCTGTGACCAATTTGGAGATGTGGGCACAACCATGGATTGTGAGGAAAACATATATGTTTAAATTTTGACACCTCAAATAACTGACTGCATGAGCACAATGTCCACAAGGAATATTGAAAGGTTCTGGTTCAAGCGTTTTAAAGTATTGAAAATAGCTTATAATTATGGTTGGTCTTGTTCCAGGGCTGGAATGGTGACCTGTCTGTAGTCAGGACTCAGATCATCATATTTGACCTTTTGAAGTCCAGAAGCTTATTGCACACTTCTAAGAAGCCAGGTCGATTACATGGATCTGTATCCCAGCATCTGGTTATCAGATTTGCCAGAAGAGTCGGGCAATCAAGTGGTAGAGGTGGTCTTTCACCTTGCCTAATTACTTGCAAGAGTTCAGTCCTCTTGTATTCAGTATGTGGAAATGGAATCTTCCCTGTGAGAATCTCTGCACAGGTAATTCCATAACTGTACACATCCGCTTTGGGTGGATAGTTTTTCTTTGCAATCTCCTCCTCCTCCTGTGTAGTGCACCCACCATTAGTGCAAATTTTTAGTGTGATGACACAGGATACAAGTGAGGTAGATGAAATTCAACACCTGCCTCCGCTCATTCTTCTACTTACAAATCATCATTGATACAATTTTTGTGAGATACCTGGGTGTAGAGCTCAGGTGCCCTATATGTTGTTGTTCCAATATCCTTTGTCTGCTTGGTGGCTGTCGAGCTCATTAATTTCGCCTTGGCCAATCCAAAGTCTGCCACTTTAACATCAATGTAACCCATGTCAGCCAACTCTGGAACTGATGTGGGGTTCACAAGAATGTTAGATGATTTTATATCCCGGTGGCCGACTCGCTGTTCATGCATGTACTTCAAGCCCCTTGCCACCTGAAGCATGATGTCCACTGCTACTGGTGTGGAGAATGGCACCATATGCTTTGGGTCTTTCATTTTCTCATCCATCAACCTGCGGAGGTCTGTGGACATGAGTTCCATCACCAAGGAGCATGACTTTGCATCAGTTGTGCAACAAAATAGTTGTATGATGTTGGGGTGCTTGAGGGCTCCCAAAATGTCTGCCTCTTTCTTGAAGCTGACATTTTCAGCACCCATGAAGACCTTTTGTGCACAGGGCAGTCCTAACCAGACTGATTCGTAGACAACGCCATAGGCACCATGTCCCAGATGTTTCACTATTAGGAGTGTTTTGTCATCTTGTGTGTTCCAGAGAAGCAGGGGGAAGTGTACATTAGTACTCTGGTCACTGGCTTGCTGAGAATACCTGTCTACCACATGATCTACCATGACATCACTTTTATCATGCCTCTTGAATTGCATCAAGTTTGCCACGAGTTCTTCTCTGTCCAAGGCTGCCCTTCTTGCAAGGATACGATCTTGC
>Ga0209611_10012475_pt1 | contig 11945 bp, 9 predicted proteins | sample S1TSphgellanicum_3_FD_187693 | JGI IMG/M metagenome (GOLD analysis project Ga0209611, IMG submission 187693) | Host-associated microbial communities from peat moss isolated from Minnesota, USA - S1T2_Fc - Sphagnum magellanicum MG (SPAdes) (version 2) | ecosystem: Host-associated > Plants > Peat...
TAAATAATAGGTTTTCACATTTTAATGTTCAAAATGGATTTGAAGTTATTCCAAGACAAAGCCAATTTAATATGACAAATTTTCATGTTGCTAGGTCAGTCATTGAAGAACACCAATATGGAATAAGGAACATGCCATAAAAATTTATTAAAGCCATCTTATAATTATTTGAACAATTTTGAATTTGAAAAAAAAATGTTTAAAAATGTCATTCATTGAATGTTGAAAAACAAGAGTAACATTTGGGTGTTCAAAAGGTATAATGAAATAATCCAAATTGAATTGATTCATGAATGCAACCTCACCCGTAGGAATGTCACCTAGCGATTCTTAAGTCTAGTCTAGGCATATGTACCCACTAATGTTGGACAATTATTAGAAACAAACAGAGACTCCTACAAGTTATCAATGCAATCCTTAGGATTCAAAAATGTGGTTTTCAAAAAATTAAAAGACCCAATTCTTGTATATAACCCATGGTTCTCATTTTAAAAATCCAATCATAAAATTGCTAATTCATTATCAAGTTTTCATAAAAAGTAATAGTCATTTAAGATTTTTAAATTAAAACAAATCGAGATTTATGGTTCTTTGATTTTCATTTTTCAAAAAACTGAACGTGAATGTTCTTTGATTCTAAAATAATTAAAAACCCAAAACTTATGGTTCTTTATAAAATTACTCAACAATGGTACATACTAAGCATGAACCTTGGTGAAACAATTTAGGTTAATAGTTGACATGCATTTTTTTTGTTTGAATCTCCAAAGGTGGTGTTGCACTTAACAAAAGTTGTTTTGAAATCATTCAACAACGCACATTAACATTCTAACAATAGCGCAAATGATGATGTTAAGGCCATGTTAAGATAAATTCAATTTTCTTGTTGCATATCTTTAAGAGCAACAAATATTTCCTTGCCATGGAGGCAACTACATTTTTTGATGCAAACATGACTTTAAACAATAATATGTGCAAGCCTAAAATGAGTTTTTTTCTCAAATGTCATAATATGAAAAAAATCATAATTCCAAATGGGCATAATATGTGTGACAACCTACAAATAGGACTAAAAATATGTCCAACCTTAGTAGATAATGAACATGAACAAGGATGTGACATGTAGCCCAAATTTGTTTTTTAAAAAGTTCAATTCATAACATGAAAAATGGTAATACGAATGGAATGAATAAGATTATGGGTGCAAGGTCATATATTAGTGCTAAACAAACTAAATGTAGTAGGGTAGATTGTCCTTATTTATGATTGGGAATTAATTCCAATGAACTTTGAAAAATAATTTCTAAATTAATTGTTTTGGATGAAAAGTAAATGATGATAAATGAGTCTCATTCATTGGACAAAATGGATGAATATTTAAAATGATTGATAAAACTTATGCATTTTGATGAATCAAAAAATGATGTTCATCCATTATGGATGTAAAATAGATTATCATCCATGAATAATGAATTAAGTTACATGAACTAACATATGAAATACCATAACTCTTTTTTATTACATGTAAGAATCATAATGTATATTTTACAATGTATGTTGGTGTTGTTGGATATCATCCACTACATTAGTAATGATTAAACAAGTGCAACAAATAAAACAAATTTTAGTTTTCAATCCAAAACCCTTTACTATATTTGATGCCATGATCAAATTATGACCAACACACCATAGAGACAACTTCAACACATGTCTATTGAATAATCAATTAATTTTGAAGATTTGATTTTGACTTTTTTAATAAAAAAGTTCAAAAAATTCTTCATTTTCCTTGATACAAATTTTTTTTTTGAAAAATATAATTTTTGAGAATTTTAGCATTTGTAACATATATATAAAATTTGTGTTGAAGTTGTCAAGGTATTCCAATATTTCTAAAATGGAATACATTTTGTTGAAGATTGTGCAATGTTTTCTTTTTTTCTTTTTCACTTTTTCTGATGTAGCATCATTAATGAACATCCCAAGAAAGATTTAGCACTAATTGGTGATAGGTTTTTAAAAAATGTCCAAATAGGTAGAAAGCTAGCAAAAGAATTGCCCCAAACTATAAATGTAGTTGAAGTATGGCAAAAATTGTAACTGCATGGATTTTGTGAAAATATTATTGTTTCAATTTTTGAGGTCACTAGGATGAAAGAATTTGACACACCAAAAAAAATAGTAATTGAAAAGAAAAATCTTTGTTGTGCAATGTACTCCTTTAGGATTAATCCCCTAAATCAAAGAGTTGAAATTCAAATGGGACAAAAACCATTTTATCATTTATCCATCTTCACTTGGAATCTTCTTCTTTTTTAATTTCCAACTTGTGTAAAATACTTTTATATTTTTTGGAAAGTTGGACAATGAATGAAATTCCAACGAAATGGCCCAATGGATGAGTTCAAAGAAAGAAATTGTTTTCACTTCCGTTTGTGGGGAAAATGAGACAATGGATGAACACAAGGAGAGAAATTATGTCAACAACTTCTTGACAGAAGTAGGACGATGGATGAATTTGGGGAAATTTGATTAAAAGAAATAGGATAATGGAACTTAGGCAAGTTAGTTGAGCTTTCTAAGGGAAGTGGGATAGTGGATGAACTTTATAAGGGAAGTGCGCTAGTAGATAAAGTGGCCCCTTGAAGTTGAATAACTTACAAAAGATTGAAGTTTTTCCAATTTCCAAAAGAAAGTTGAACAATTCTGGACTTGGGGTGGAATATCATTGAACTCCTAGAAAAAATGGAGGACATTGGGTGAATCTAGGGAAGATGGAATTTGGTTGAGCTCCATTGGGGGAAAGTGAAACAAGTGATTTTAGTGGCTTGAAAACTTCAAACATGGCCAAAGGCAAAAAAAAATTGACCATGAAGAGGGGAACATAATAAAAATTATCAATTTGAATTTGAAGATGATTAAAAATTTATCATATGTCATTTTAGAAAAAAAATTTACAACAAAAGTAAAAGCAATTATAGACCCATAATAGTAATTAAATGTGAAAACATTGGGTTTGTGCAATCAAACTTCTTTATAAATTTTTAATATTTTCTTTCAAGTTCACAAACCACAAATTTTTAATTTAAAACCCTAACCCTAAATGCTTCATTTCAAACTTTAAACTTTAAATCCAAATCCTAAAACCTTAAATTTCTAATTTAAACTCTAAATCAACTTTAAACCCATATTTTAGACCTTAAATGCTAACTTTAGACCCTAAACACAAATTAGAAAACCCAAATTCTAAAACTTCAAATCCTAAACCTCCAAAATTAAACCGAAAACTGAAACTCTAAAAATATCAAACACAAACCTTAAAATTTAATTCAAAAATTTCAAGGGTTAAACCTCAAAAACTGAATCATAAAACCTAATCTTTAGAAAGACCAAACCCAAATCTAAAATACTAAATTATAAAATTTCAAATCATAAACCCCAGAATTTAAACCTAAAATTTAAACGTTAAAAAACCAAAGACAAACCCTAAATGAAATTCTAAAACCAAAAACTCAAAACCTTAAACCCATAGCATGTAGTCCCATTAACCCATAACCACATAACCCATAGGCCATAATGTCATCTAGTCCAAAGCCCATAGCCATATCACCCATAGGTTAGATAGCCATATAACCCATAGACCATAATGCCATCTAGTCTAGAGCCCATAGCGATATTGCCCATAGGTCAAATAGCCATATAACCCATAGACCACATAACCACTATAGTCATATAGCTCATTTAGATTAATAACCTAATATAGCCCAATAGTCATAGCTTGCTAACCCTTACAACCCCATAACCCCCTTAGGCCTTCCTCAACCCCAATAGAATACTTCAATATAAATTCTAGGCGGGCATATGCATGGGTGGTAAAATAAGTAAGAAAGGAGTTGATGTTTGGTTTTCAAAATTTGGTCCTTGCTCTAGGAGTTTGCAGAAAACAACTTGGAAGAAATGAGATGCCAAATGGGATAACAACGAGGCTCGATGGTGCATGATTCTAAGGACAACTCCAACATAAAGACAAAGAGGTGTTGAATAGGTGTGCGTGTAGGTGTTTAAAAAGAATGGTATGGCAAATAAAATTTGTTGGATTTGGTGGTCTGAATTTTTTTTTCTAAAAGACTAGATTGTTGCATTTGGTAGTCTAAATTTGTTTTCTTAATGATCTTGAGGGAACTAAAAGTTTAATGTGTTATAATTATTTACAAACAAGGTTTTAACACATTAGTTGTGCACTTTGTTATTTTTTAAAGCTTTTATTAGAACGAGAGAAATCAAATAAAAACACCTACCTACTGAGAAGATGATTTTAAACATGCACAATCAATGAAAATGTTGACCTCTTGTAGGTGTTTTTTTTTTCAATTCAATGATATTTAAAATTTGGTGAATCTTTCCTAGAAAAAAAATAGCAAAATTAGTGAAATTTATAGTTGAAAAATCTATGTATATTTCCTAATTATTTGTCTAAAAAATTACAAATTTTGTTAGAAAAAAACAATGTACTCCAAAACAGTAAGGTGGATGAGTTTCTTCATTAAATCTCGGCAAAACTAATAAAAGGCTTTGAAGTCATATCCTTAAAAACCTTCTTGCATAATATGTTATTCAAGATATTTTCACCCTACTACATTAATCTTTCGAGATGATGTATGTTACACACATAATTGGTTTCTCTTAGTTCAATGCAATGGATAAATACTTGCATGGCCTAAAATAGGACTAATTTTGCTACCAGTTGGGTGTTTATATTTGGGTTGATGTAGATTTTGGTGAAGATGTTTAAATAATAAATGAACAAACCCTGGGTGATCCCCATGCTAGATGACAAATTCAAAGGTTTTCTTTATGCTAAACTATAGCTAAGTTTATGCAAGAATTGTTGGACAAGAAAATATAGTTGGAGGCATAGTGGAGCAAATTATTTGGACAAACAATTGTTTTCAATTGAAAGGCATATGTAGACAACAAATGAAGAGAAAAAATTGGGGGTCGAATCTAGGGAATTAATTATTAATCTAACTTTTAAATGGGTTCAAAACACATGGTGAAAGACCTAAAAAACAATAGAAATAATATAATCCACATTTAGTCCAAGAAAGGATAATTTGATCTAAGCAAAGTCAAATTGTTTTGCCCTGCAATATTTTTAGAAATTCAAAGATTTAAGTTAAGCTACCAAGCTTGCATTGATAGGACATAGATATAACTTTTAAGACCAAATAATAGACTCCTAAGCCATGACATCAATTTGAAAACCTTGTAGTCATGGGTTAAAAAATCAAACTTATAAACAAACTATGTGAGCTTATAGCCTAAAAATTCAGGTATCAGTAGAAATCCAAGGCACATCTCACCCCTAGCCATGTCGTCCGCAACATAATTTGGCACACCTAATTGGTTTGCCATCTCTGCATCTTGGTGGGCTTCTATTTCCAATCCCAACTTGAAATGTGCATATGCTCAATGCTTCAAGCACTCATAATCTCGGCCACCATTCAACATGAGTGTTTCGGTCAAATCCTCTATTGCTCCTTCATAATCTTTCATCATCTCTTTGACCACTCCTCTTCCTTGCAAAGTGACAGAGGCTTTTTCAAAATTTGTGACCACATTGTTTGCATCATGAAATGTACTTTTATAGTCTTCCAATTTAACTTTGCAAAACACACACCTGTCAAAACAATACATTCCCATAGATATACAACATGAAACTATTACATAACAAGAGTACAAATTATACAACAAATTGGACATAATTCTTTTCTAGTTTACCATTTCCATTTTCAATAACCCTTTTTTCCTTTCTAGTAGAATGATTCTTTAATATCCATCTTCTTGAATCTATTTGTCCACATTTTCAACTACCTCATAGTCCTCTACCCCTCCAAGAATCTAATAATACACTACAAAAGAAAGTCAAATAAAATAACACAACAATTTTTTCAACTACAATTGTGTAATACATGATCAAGTCAAGAAATACATAAATAAATCAAAATAAAATGTGATATGCAAATTTGCAACATTACACACACTCACCCTAACATATAGTTCTATTGTCTCGCTTTATTGTTTTCACAATATTTAAGAGCTGCTTCAAAATTTGCAAGTGCTTATTTGTGTAATCCCAAAATGAGATTGGCCTCTCCTCTTGCCTCAAACAAATCTGGTGATGTCAAATTTATGGTGAAAACATTGCCTTTGATGTGGTCAATTAAAATGAGGGCCTTAATTCTAGACTTTTGTTCATTTTTAGTAAAAAAGACCTTGTTGCCTAATAAAAGCCTTTCCAAAAACCTCTCAAAAATCTCAAGAGCAGAACCAAAAACACTTCTAGTCATGTTGTCATCTATCTGAGACACAACTCTTGAAAGCATTCCCACCAAGTTCAGCAGCTCTCCAAAATATCTATAGTTGTGGAATTTGTCCAAGTCAACATCTGTCGAAAATCGTGCGTTTATTAATTCAAGTAGCTTTGGAATAAAATTTGATGGGGATGTTACCAATTTCATCGCCACCGTTGTTATTTCATAAGCTAAACCACCTAATATAGGTAGAATATTAGTATCGCAGTATTGTATATCATGTGAGCTTGAATTGGAGACTTCATTGATGAGTGATTCCAAAAGTCTTGCTGTGAATGTAGTGTAATAAATGGTTGTTCATGAAAAAACTATGGCTCTTCACCTTCCTTTATAAAAAAATATTCATCTTTGTTTGAATCTGGTTTTTTGTTTTTGGATGACTAATATTTAAGGATGAAAAAAAGATTCAAAGTGAAATAGGCACTCAAAGACAAGGTTATTTTAAGGATAACTTTAATAAACCTCAAATTTTACCCAAGGGTTCAGTTTCCATGGCAACACCTACTCCAAGAACATTACCATTGCTACATAAGTAATTGGAGGAGGAAAAAGAATCCTTATAACCATTCTTAGAGGAAAGAGACTAGGCGAGAGAACGAAAAAAATAAATGAAGGAACTCACACAAGTTTTACCAAACCATGACATGGATCATGTGAATCAAGTAAACTAGTACTTTGATGAGTGAATAATAAATGTCATAATTTGCACTCCCCACATCTGAAAACATAGATCATTCAATTACAAACTATGTAAAAAATTATGATATAGAATGTGCAACATTATCAAGAAATGTTTTTCTTTTCCTTTGGGAAATTACTCTTTAAATTGAAAATAATTAATTGACTAGGCTTAAAGTTTTATGAAGCATTAATTTTCCATTTTGGAGTAATTTCTCATGCACAAAATGTGTGGAACTGTGTTGGTGAGGTTGCCATATCCCTTAAACTTTGAACTTACATTAAGAGGTTTGGAGTTTTGACTTGAGTTTAACATTACAATCCAATGACCAAATCCTCAGATAACGTACACTTAAGGTCTTATAGTTTTATATTAGGGAGCCAACCTTAAATCCACACTAAATTTCAGTATTCTTCATTAACACCAAATCAAAATAATTATCAAAAATAAATTGAGGTCAAATGAAACAAATTACCAATTTTTAGGTAGTTTTTTGTATGTGGTGTGCATTTCAGTTCGGACCTACAAAGAAAGATCTCCTCTGTAGGTGCTGGGTCACACCAGCCAGCAAGAAGTCCTTTTCTCCATGAAACAAGAATCCAGGAAAGCATTACAAATAGCTCAGAATTGTCCAACAATGCACAAACAATGCGCAATGCAGTGTCAAAGATTAATGTAGATTGTCAATGAGACTCCAAACCTTGATTGAACTTTGGGCAGAAGAGGACAATTATGAGAGAGCAGGGTGTTGGGAAAGTAGAGACTTTTTCAGTTGAAATGCAGATACATAAGCATGCTTGTTTAAGTGCCTTCCATATTTTTTCTTCCAAGCTCACACAAATACCAAGTTTTTTCACTGGAATGGGCGAAGAGTGAGGACTCAGGAGGAGATAAATTTATGATTGTATCTTGGATCTGGAGATATTGGAGCAAGCAGAAATAGAGAAGCTGGTGGGGATGCTCTAAGAGAAAGTAAAAGAATTCCACATTTGCTTAAACTATAATTGCTGGATTTCTGAGATCAATTCCCTGTATGTGACAGAACATTGCATGATTGCATATTTGCACCAATTTGCGATAGGTTGATGTACAGAGTAGGCATTTATAGTGGGTGCTTTGGATTACAGAGTTTTGTGATATCTCTACGCAATAGTTAGGAGGGGGCAGAAGATTGGGGGCCAATTTTGTGAGTTACTAATATGTAGTGGATCTGAGAGCTCCTTTCCCTGCCAGTGTTCCAAAGGCAATTTGCAATTGCATAAATCAACATTGGGCCTGTGATATTTTCCAGCCTCTGTATTCCAGGACAGTTGCGCACAATTATTTCTCAGTGTTTTCTCAGAAATACAGATGAAATCTTTAGCTAGCAGGGTTGCAAAAATCAAAATCGCACCACTGCAAGAGACACACACCCATACAAGCATCCAATGCAGAGAACTACAATCAAGGAGGGACAGGGGGTGAGGACTGGGGAGGGGACAAAGGAAATATGTGGAACTGTTGGAGACATAATTTCCAACAGTAGACAACAGCTTTAGGGGGTGGAAAAGTTGCCCAAGCTATAAGGTTGCCAGCTATAGAGAAACTGGAGCCTTGTAATGTCCTCAAGAGAGGGATATTTTCACAGTTTTGGACCACTGAATTGCACCAACAGTAATGAGATTCCAGGAATACATGGAGAGAGCCTGAGCCTAGCACAAAACAATGTTATGAAAGTAATGTTCATGTCAATTCAGAAGTGACAGCATTCTGAAGTTCACTCCAACTTTCAAACCCAAGTGAGATCGCAACTGAAGTGCAGTAGCATGATAGGTAGCTTCATTGTTCTTGTTAAGTTGGGTCTGTAGGTGCCAGGGTATCATCACATGAGAAACCCAATGGCAGTCTCATGCTATTATCTGAAGGGCAAGTGACATATCATAAAAAAGGGAAAACTCCCTTGTCTGGATGTACAGTATGGAACAGAGTCTCAACAACTTCTCAAATTCCTAGGCAGACACTCAATCCTGGGCACCTGTGACTTTTGAAGCAGAAATTCCAGAAATGTTCTTCTGCCCATTGTTTGACAAAGTTGGGCTTGTGGATAAAAAATATTGTTGGGGACATTGGAAATTCTGGAGATAGGCACGGATCATGTGGCCAGATAGCATTTGCTCGGTCCATTGATGAGTTGCTCAGTGTGGTGACAGAAGATGCCCTGTTATTAGTGAACACACGCAACCTTGGTATTATTGAAAGCAAGAGAATTCAAGTGAGGAGCTCAGAGCTTGATCAGAGAAATGCAAGCTGAGGAACAGTGAAACTGATTGGAAAGAGCAAGATGTTTCCTTCAGCTTCAGGTTCCCATGGTCAAAACCCATCAGGTAGTGAACCATCTCCAAGCACCCTGTTACACATGCAATGTTTATGTTTGGATCCAGTGTCACAAGACTGAAGAAAACCTTGATAAGTTCATTGAGTGCTCACCGCATTGGTCTGAGTTTGGAATTCTGGAAGATGTCCATCTCAGCAGCGAACCCAGGCTGTGATTGTCACACAGTACTCTACATTGTGGTAACCTCTGGCCATTCAAAGTCTTTGAGGCACGAGTTGGGGCAGGTGAAAATGACCACTTATGGTCTACTTCATAAAGGAGGGAAATGCTGCCATGGTTCCCAGAGATGCCATTGCTTAAATGTTATTTTTCATTAAAATTAAGTGCAGTCTTATCAGTCCAACGCCACAACCACGTCAAGGTAACGTTACCCAGGCGAACCCTCAACCCTTCCAATGGGCTTGTCCAAACGCCAATTATTTGGCTCAAATTATAGAACTGGACCTGAACATGCAATTTTTCTGGCTGGTTCCAAGTCATTGTGCTGCCAAAAAAATTAATTGGAACCTTACCAGATTTTGAGTCTGATTTTGGGCCCAAAATTAGGCCTGATGACTTTTTTAGAGTCACCCAATCCCTAGACTTTCTCACGACTCAAAAGCCATAAGATCATCAAGAACATAAGGGAAGTTTAATATCCCACAGCTCTTTGCTCAAGCTCTTGATCCATTGAGCGTTAGCTTGACTTAGTGTGGCAGTGTATGTGGAAAAGAGTATTTTGTTTTGTGCATTAGCTCCACTAAGTGTGGTGGTGGTGTAGAGATGCAACAGTTTTTTGTTTTGTGCATTTGTCTTGTGCTTTTTATTTTCCCCCAATGGTGTGTGAACTGAAAATTTATTAACTAGCAAATGCCAACGTTGAAAGTTTAGTTTATGTGTGGCTAGACCCAAGAAGATTTGCTCACACCTTTTGACAGCATTCCCATGCAGGGTGAGGTTGCTTATATTCTTGTTACACTAGTTTAAAGTGGAGATTTGTAGGCTGGTGTGTGTCGCTAATGAGGTTTTTGAAAAATTCTTGTGTGAAAGATGATAGTTGTGAAATTTTGCAAAGTTTTTGTGTTGTGCATAGCAATTTATTTTCTATTTTTTCATGTGTAAACAAGCTGATAGATTTCACACTTGAATTGGGTTAGTTAATCTTCAACATATGTCAAATGCACTAACAAATTATTTCTCAGTACAGATGTTTAGTGGGCTTTCTTTAGTTGACATTTGTTTGGTAGTGCTGCAAAAGATGCAAGCAATATGAGTTCGTCTAAAGTTGGGTGGTAATACTTGCAGTGGTCTCATTCTGAGCTTCTTCAGGCCTCTAGAAACCTATGTGATCAAGAGTAGAGAGTAGCCGTTTCCTTTAAATAATATTTGGTCATAAGACAAGGATGTTATTCATTACGGTTCATTTCTCACAATCCTAGGTTCTCCATTCACATCTTAATTCTTCCATTGCCTCCTTCCAACCATGTGGGCTTTCTTCAACCTACTCTTTCACCTCAATTTCATGTTTTCCAAGCTTTTTTTTTGAGCTCATCAAAATACACAGTCAATCAAATCTATACATAACCCATCAGAAATTGGGTGGCTAATGGGTTATGAACTATTGGCTACCACCAGGGTTCCCCCCAATTTTGTGAAATTGAACACCCACCATGCACAGAATGCCACATGCGGGGGTAGTTGAAGAAGGTTTCGTTATGAAACTAACAAATTTTTTATTACATGCGCAAAAAGAAAAATAATGTACCTCTCCATTCCTTGCATCCCACCCACAGCTTCAAAAGAAAAGAAACATCCTAAAAGTGTGGTGTTAGTACACAAAGTGTGTTGTTTGAAGTACAAGATGTGAGCCAAATTTATGAGTGCACGGAGCATGGGGAGCAGTCTCTAAATTAGGTCATGGGAAGCACATGAGTGGGTAAGCTGAGTGGTTAAGCTTGCTCTCATGACAGAGGATAATTTTGGGCAGATTAGCTAATGGCTCCTACCTAGTCCTTGTGGTCCTTGTATTTGTTATTCAGTAGGCTTTGATTACATAACATTGGTGGTTCTTTGGATTTTTTTCTCATTATTTGCAATTTCAATGCAGGTGGTGGCATAAGATGAGGCCATTTGCATGTGATGAATGTGAGTTAATGCTCCCACAATGTTTTTCCAAAATTTGGTGATGATCTTTAGTCAGTTACATTAAACATGAAAAAGATTTAGGTACGCTTGTATATCTCAATGAGACATCAACAAATTTGAAATGCACCCACTTCGAGCAGGGGTGGGATCTTCAGTCCGGTACATTAAACATGAAGAAGATTTATGTGCACTTGTATATCTCAATAGGACATCAACAAGCAGGGGTGGCTTATTCAGCTCTCCTGCAGCTAGTATTTTGAACTCAGAATTGGCTGCTGAGGCTGATTCTGACAAATAATTTTTCTTCAGTTAGCAACCTATCTGCTCTCGAGTCACTACCTGCATTTGATTTTGAATGACTTGCCTACTACCAAATAAAATTCATGAATTGGCT
>Ga0209611_10012476_pt1 | contig 11944 bp, 12 predicted proteins | sample S1TSphgellanicum_3_FD_187693 | JGI IMG/M metagenome (GOLD analysis project Ga0209611, IMG submission 187693) | Host-associated microbial communities from peat moss isolated from Minnesota, USA - S1T2_Fc - Sphagnum magellanicum MG (SPAdes) (version 2) | ecosystem: Host-associated > Plants > Peat...
ATTGTCATTCACAAGAACAATAAAAAAAATCAAAAACAAGAAATTGAGTATTTCAAGATGAAACATGCAAATCAACTATACATATAAAAGCATGGTCCAAACAATTTTTGAATTAAGTCATGAAAATGATGTATTTGAAATATAAACCAAAGACCAATTTTAACCATCTTGCAAAAGATTATGAAACTACAAACCAAGAGGACAAAAAAACTTGAAGATTCATTTCAAAAAAATTACTACGTGCATAGGCACACCCTACACATTTGCTCATTGAATTTTGAACAAACATTCTGTTCATTTCCTATAAGAAAAACACAAGTTCAAAAGCAAATTTGTGTACTTGTTCAATTCTCACAATTGATCTTTTCAAACCATGCAAATCATAACCATAATACATCCATAGCCTAGCACATTTGTTCATTTTTCAACCTATCATTACTACAAAAACAAGTTTTTATTATTGAATAATCCAATCAAAAAATACCCAAAGTGATAGGTGTAAAAAAAGCCACCATGTTAATTTGGACTTGGCATTGTGACAAGGATGGTCTTTTTGATTGGGCGGAGTAGAAGATTATTGGACTATTCATTTTGATTGATAAACAATGGACAATTTGACTAGTTGAATTTCTACCTAAATTTAAATCATTTTTGGATTATTATTATATTAAAAATACATGGACCGTGAAATGAAATAAAAGGTTTTGAGTTAGAAATAAACCTTTTGTCTTTTTCAAATACTGTTGTTTAATCAAAAGGCCCTTAATAAGGCTAAACAAATTTGTTTTCCACAAATATTTTTCATTAAGGATTATGTTTTGAACTTTATATGTTTTATTGTTTGGAAATTTTTGTGCAACAGGTTTAGGTTCTCCACAATGCAAACAAAACCTTAGTTGTTGTCAACATTGTTTTGATATATTGAATTTAAAAGTGTTATTTAGTTCAATGTTTGAACATGTTACATTTTTAAACCACATGTTTAAAATAAGTTTAAGCAAAATTCATTGAAATATAAGCAAAGTTCTCAACATATAAAATAGGTTTGCAAATAAATCAAATATTAGTTTTTTCCTATTATCAAGTGAATGGTGTAGTAAAATGTACTTGTAGACTTCCAACTTTTTCATATTAAAATCAAAATACATCAAACTTATAATATAAAAATAATAAATAACACAATATTCACCAATAAATTTCAAGACTACTTGTTACTTACTTTTATTACACCGAAGTTTTTCAAATTTTATATTCAACTAACCATAAACTCAATGTAGGTATAATCCATGATTTTATCATCCATTTCAATTGAGATATGGATGATGCACATTCAATGTTATAATGTTTCACCAAATGTTGCACTAAATTTTATAAGGAATGCATTAAAATATACAATAACAACAATTTTTTTTCAAGCAATGGTGTAAACCATGACAAGTTAATCCTAAAAATAACATCCCAACAAATCTAGCTCGAGAAGCAATATGGGTATTGAGTAAGTTGTAAGTGGATGATGATGAACTTGTTGAATAAAGCCTCCAAACATTGACCTTATTCCATTGAACTTTGTAGGCATGCTAATTTTAGGTTTTTTTCTACATTGTTATGGAAATGCAATGATGTTTAAAATTTCACAACATCTTATATTAGTTTCATGGAACTTTTGTATTTAATGTTATAGGTCGTACATAATTGGAATCAAAACTTGAAGTTGATTTGCTTGGAGTTAGATGCTCATTTAATGAAATATTTGAATTTGTTGTTGAAGATTATGCAATGTTACAATAATCGTGGAAATGGAAATTTTCATTGGGATTCACCAAGATGCATGACAAAATAACAAACTATTTTGTCAAACTATTAAGAACAAAACAAATATATAACTTGGATAAAATGATATGAATTTAACAAATATATATTTTAATAATGAGCAATAATTAGATGAATTTATCGCTTTAACAACGCATGATGCAAATTAAAGATGAGACGAATAAAAAACATAAAGATCGCAATTCATGTTGACAAGATCAAAAGGTGTTGCCTTCCAAGCTTTTAATTATACTATCCAATTGAATCTTATAAAAAGGTTTACCAACTAAACCTTTTATAATTTTTTATTAGATAACCTTCCAAAAGCTTATGCAAATTATTTTTCTACTTTCATCAACTATTATTTTTGACCTCATCATTTAGAAGCTTTCATTAATTACATTTTTAAAAACTTTTATGAATCACTAGATTTTTTATTAAAAAAATTCACTAGCTTTAAATCTTCTAAAAACTACCAAATATATTCCTTCAAGATTTTTTTGGAAACTTTTGGAAACTTTATAAAACCCCTTAAGTAGTTTTGTGTTGATTACATGAAAATGACCAAAATTGAAATAAATAATATCTTAAGATTAGAGGTATTTGTGTAACAAACATAATATAGTACCCCAATATGAAAATAAAGGGGGTGAAATTAGAAAACAATAAAAATTGTACATTGCATTTAAATGAGGAATGAAAACACAGTGAAACTCAAATTACATTAATTTTTGTGATATTTGAGTTTCAACTTGCCTTTGTTTTTTTTCCCTTTAATTTTTTCACACTTATTATGCAAACTATTATCATAATTACTTTGAATCATGTTCATTAAATATTATGATACTAAACTTCACCCTTATTAAATAAAATTCCTTCCTTTGTGAATAACAAGGTTTGAGGTTGAAACATGGGGTAGGAGGTGAAAGGAGAACGCAAAGGCAATGTCATTGTACAAATTTCTCTTATATCTTGGCTTCAATTGATCTCTTACCATTGTTGACCAATTATTGAAAAAACACCCAATTATGAATGTAGGCTTTGATATCTTACTAATCAATTATTGATTTTTTTGAAAATCTATAGATAACCTATCGACATATTATGTATCATTCCAAAATTTGAAGAGTCCCTTATGGGTTGGGTATTGAATTTTCAAATTTTAATAACAAACTTGAATTATTGAAATTTCATTTAGTTGAGTGATTTATCCTAAAATTGTAAACATGATTCTTAATATAAAAAATCTATTAAAAAAAACTTACAATTGAGAAAATTTGTAATTGAGAGTATTACTTTGATAGTGAAATTGATAATCAATGAGTCTAACTTTCCAAAATATTTTGATATTGATAACTTGTGTGATCCAAAAAAATCAAATAAATAAAAATTTTAAAAACTACCTGGCCGGCCAGTTATGAAAAAAACAAGCAATAACCAGCCAACATTGTCCATTACAGAATTGTTGAACAAAAATAAGGGGACAACGAAAACGAATGTGGCACCAAGGACCACCCTAACTACATAGTTTCCACAAGGAGATGTATTTGTCATATGGTGCAAAGTGCAAACCCCTGCAAAGCATTCCAAGATTTGCAAATACAACGTGTTGATTGCTTAGATAAGAGAGCTTAAGGTTTGTGGTTGGGTGGCAAAATAGATGTGTTTTGTTCAGCTGGGGGGGGGTGGGGTAGGGTTTCTCCCCTCACCGAATTCCCAAAACCCAACTTACATTTCAGAATACTTGGATGTTTGAACAAATTGATTCTTCTTATATTATGTTGCACCAAAGCACAAATTTGTCGTTCTTGTCACACATATTCCAATTGAATGACCTGAAAATTTTCTTTGTGCCATGAAAAATATCTAATATACATGCTATCAAAGGTGAAAACAAAATCTTAATTTGCGGCTACCAACCTTTGACCTAATAGAGTTATTCGTAAAGTCTCGTGATCAGGGGGCAAGAACCGCCAGTTTCGGCATAATAGAGCATCAAATGCATACCAGGGAATGAAAATTTTACAAAACGAAATAACTGAGACCTTGACTGGTTTTTCCAGCCATTTCGGTAGTTCACTTTTCCAACATGTTCAGCTACGATAATTACTCTCAAACCTTATGCATTAAATGTTGAGTTTCAGATAAAATTTCATTGCTTTGCAAATACTACAGAAAGAGGGGATAGGGGGTGAAAGCAGGCCCAAAGACAGGGTGAAGACCAGTTGACTTTACTGATAACTCTAATGGATTATGAAATTTGCAAGTTATACTCATGTGGTTGTGAAATAAACAGTAATTTGGGCATTGCACGGGTGGCAACATTGAGACCTGCAAAGTTCATAGGGGGATTTCAACATCATGTGTAACATAGATGAAGGTCAAACTTTAGCTAGTTTGCACTTATCAATATGCATAGGAAACAAAGGTCTCCAAAAAGGACAATAGAATTAGCTTTGGTTGGCCGCTCACCATAACTGGCTCATATGGTGACATTTGATCAATCCTCATTCTATATTGTTCAAGATTTTATGGTTTATGGTTGATGAGATGTGAAATAACTTAATGCACACTATTTTGGATGTCGTACATATTTGTAGAGGCCCACATCTGGTTGGCCATGGATCAAGTCCTGCAGTTTCATTGTGGACACTACCAACCCTAAACCCTAAAACCTATCGAGCTGCAAGTTTACATGGGCAAACCCAATTTTGACACCATTGCGATTTCAGCTCATCCAAATTTTGGTGTACAAGTCATTTTTACTCTAAGTTTAGAACTTGGGACGTGTTTGAATTGTGGTTTACATATGAAATGATCCCTCACAATGTTACAAGTGTGGAACTTGGGAAAGAGGCACGCCACCCGAACTTGCTTAACTAAAACCCAAAGGCCTCACTATGAATAATGAAAAGTTTTGGAATTTTTTTTCTCTCAGCAATCTGGTTTATCAAAAATGTTCAAGATGGCAAGATGGGTTGACAATACAGCTAGAGACTTAATTCATTGTTCCTTCACTTAAAACAACAATGCCAAGTATGTTTTCGAAAATCTGGGATCGTCTAACAGCCACTAGGTCACTTGTTGTTGAAGAATTTCAATTGAGTTTGATGAAAGAATTCTTGCATGTCTCTCTCCATTTTTGTTCATGCCTTTCCATGAAGGTTGAATTGGGGAGTCCTCCTTTCACACAAGCCCAAACTCGACAGGATTCTGACCATTTTGTTTGTGAACAGCCAAATGTCTTCTTCAACCGAGCTCTCACTGATATGCCTGCCTGTGGATAGTGTCCTCCTGAGATGACCCTTGAACCAAAATCTCCTCTCCTTCAGCTCACAAGAGATCTTCTTTCTTGATTTGATTGTCAAATAGCATTGAAAGGGTTTGTGTTTCAACAGTAGCATTGCTGTGGTAGTTAAGCAATGTTTAGAGTTTAGAACAGGTTGAACTGAGCTGCTACTGGCTGCCTGCCTTGGTGGCCAAGCACTATCTATAGTGCACAATGGTCAGGTGTCATGCAAGATCTCTAACATCTACAAACGAGAGATGCTATACCAAAGGGTCGTACCGATATTGGGAGAACCTCAGCCAATTCTGTTCTTTCTCATTCCTAGGGTTTAGGGTATAGCTCATGAGTTGTCAAAGCGCACGCTGCCACCACCACATGGAGAGCTTTGTGTGCTTCGTCTGACTTGTGGCCAACAGCATCAACACATGACATTATACTTTGAGTTGCAAGTTGCATTCTGTCGGCATCACATGGAGCTTTCCTACTTCAAATTGAAGGTCCTGGATCTCATCCTCATGGGCAACTAGCATGCATTAGTCTGCCATACTTTCACAGGCTTCATCAAAGGGGGAATTTCTCTGCCCCTGCAACTCCACACAACCATCTGAGGAATATCCATCTGTTGAAACAGTAATGCGGAGGATAGCAAACCAATAATTGTGTGGAAATCAGATTACACTTTAGCATCATCATGGTAGCAGCAACAAAGTACCTGTTTCAGTAAATTTTTCAGCACCCCTCAGTATAGTTTTGCATGAAGTACCACTCGATACACTCTCTGCAAACTTGGTTCATGTATAGCTCACATGTCAATGCATGGATGCTTGTGCTAGTTATACCATGAGACAAGTGGCACCAAAACAACACTTTTGCTGTGGGTAGAATCTGCACATGTGCAGTGGCATCTCAAGTATTGCCCTTCTGATGGTCTGCACCGTTACCCCAAGCTGGGATATACAAAGGACTTCCCACTAACACTGGAATTTGTTTTTGAAACTCAATTGCAGATTCAAACTAAAACCGGGTTTTCCAAAATGTGGTACACAATCAGATTTCAGATAAGCAACACTCAACTAGGTACATAAATGGGTACCTTGCACATGAGAACAAACAAAGATGGAGAAAGTAACTACCTACATATTCACCTTTCTGAGGTACAGAAATGACACATGAGCAGCACCAGCATCATCATCTGTGTTGATGATGCAACAACCATTGTACTTGCATCGTCCATCAGATTGCCAGAACCAACCTTTACCACCACCCAATTGCAAATGGTTGTGGACAGCCGCATCTCAAATCCATTGGTCATGGACTTGCAGCCAGTTGGAATGGCAAATTAGCTACCTCACTAGGCTCCTTCAAAGGAACCTTCTGCTTTTACTTTGAGTCATCCATGACCTCCAGTCCTTGTGCATGTTGCAATTGTGGGAAAGCTTTCTTCTGCTCCCTTCACCACCCCAACTCCACTGATGCTAGTATGAGATCCTGCAAATTAAAATTCCAGTGATGAGTAATCAGAACTGGTATATGGAGGATTTTTTTTGGAATCCTTCCTATGGTCGTCCATGGACCATTCCAAAGACAATTTCAAAAATAACTACCTCATTTTCAAGCCTCACTACTTTATTTCTTTTTTAATAACTCCTTTTTCTTATGAACTTTCTTAATAACTATCTCTCACCTTTCCTAATAAATACCTCCATTTTATAATTACCTCACTCTTTTCTCCTATCCATCAACATGGATATGGAAAAAATAAAATTAACATGTGTCTCTGTATGTCCATGAAATCTATGTTAATTTAAATTAAATTTGACATTGACATAAATAATGATGAATTATTGAAAACCATATGAAAACATAAGAAAAAAAAAAAAGATGATCGCCACTGGTAGTGCGCAGCAGCTTGGAGCTCTAATTGGATGTAGAAAAGTCAAAACATGCTGGTTTGGCTCAGCAAAATGGTTTTGGCCCGGCATTTTTAGTACGGTTTGCTGAGGCTGGGGAACAGCACAGCGAAGCCTAACACTTGCTGTTGATTGGCTAGATAGATTGATTGGTCCAGGTGGGTTGTTATTAGTAGTCTCACACCTATTTGCAGTCCCAGTTTTAGTTTTATAGTTGGGGTTGAAAAAAATGTAGATAACTAAACTTGGATGTGAGAAATACTTTTTGCAGGATCACGTACTGAGCACAACTGGAGATCTTCTTATTGAATGCTTTCTATATGATATTGACTGCTCCTTGTTTCTTATTGGCAAGATAGTTTGATTGGTCCCTGTTGGTTGCTATTACTAGTCTCCCACCTACTTGCAGTCCCACTTTCAGTTTTATGGGTGGGGTTGGGAAAAAAGTTAGTAATCAAAACTTGGACTCAGCTTACATCAAAGCATTGGCTCCAGTTCTAAACACACTGCTTTGCAACCCTAACTGGAACTCTAATCACAACAGGTGGTGAGAGCTCTACCGTGGTGAATCTTAGAGGTCGAATGTGCCATGTCTTTATGAAAATTAGAACACAAAAAAATGCAGCAGAGTCATATTCCATTGGAGCATTATCCTACTAAATGCCCATTCAGACCTAGGGTAAACATGCCCTCCACCAAACATCACCCAATGATCCAATGTTGACCTAGTGCACACCAGTGTGGTTGAATGGTTACATCCATTGGATCAATGTTCAAAAAAGCCTTACGACTAAACCCTTGGTCATGAGAAATTGTGTTTGGTTTTGAGGGTATTCAAATGAAATGTCATTTTTGTGTATGGGTGTGGGAAATGTTCAATATTTTAAAAAATAACAACCCTCAAGTTATGTTTAAATATGTTTGGTGATGGGAGAGGAATAATACATTTTCATACATATAGCTGAAAACAAATAAGGTGAAAAACATTGTAATCAAGTTTTGAGCGTTTAAGTTTAATTATGGGTGTGTTTTGAAACAATTTAAGAAAAATGCAAGTGATTTCTTCGAAAGCAATGTTGGGTTTACGGGTGGCGTTGAACTCATTTTCACAAAATAACACTAACAAATTCAAAGATGGTGTTTGGTTATGGGGGTTTGTTTGTTGCATTAAAAAGCATGCAATTGCTCATAAATCAACCTTAAACCTTAACAATGGTATAAAGAACCAAAATCACCAAAGAACATCAAATCTTTGAGTCCTCCAAAAAAAAAACATGTATATTAGTGTTAGATACATATTTATATGTTGTAGTTTACTAGTTTGTACTTAGTCTTTCACAATCATGAAAGGACATGCCTCCATTCGATCCTTAAATATTGAACATCATGTTCCTTCGATTCATACATAAGAAAAACTTTCATATCAATATAATTCAATCCATCTTCCTTTACTTCACTTTTCCAACATGGTATTAAAGCTTGAGTGTAGAAAGTGATAAAAATAAATAAAATCTTGCAAGTTAAATTATGTTTAGTTACTTTTCTCTCCTCCTTCAATTATAAAGTAAAAGAATTTCTTTGTGATGCAAATTTGGTGTGACATTTCCTAGTCTAGACCAAAATAGCTATGGGAACAATTGGTGTTGAATTTTTTTGGCACATACAACACATTAATCAAAGAAGATAATTTTTTTACAACATTTGTCAAAAGTTCCAATGAATTTAATATGTTTCAAATAAATCATTTTGGGAAAATTAAATTGAAGTTTGAATGCCATAATTGAAAATTAATAATTTTAAGCCTCAAGAATTTGTCAAAGATGTCAATCCAATCTACAATTAACATAAGTCATATTCTAAAATTCAATGGAACTTATTTTAGCATATGGAAACAAAATTTAACTTTGTTATTTAATTAAGAAAATTTATGGCCTATAGTTAATGGTATGTAGGCTAAATTCATTCCAATTATTGTTACTCAAATTGCCAGAAAAGTTGCAACCTTACCAACCGTTAAAGCAAGTAGTTTAGTTGAATGGGATGACAAGGATGCATTAACAATTCGAGTCATTGATAATTGCTTAAATAACAATGTTGTTTCCAATGTACAATAAAAAAATTACGTCACATGATGTTTAGCAAAAATTAATTATAAAATTTGAAAGTTAAGATGTAATCACCATAATGTTTTTAAGAGACAATTTACAAATTTTAAAAATGAATGAGTGTGAAAGCAGGGCAAAATACATTCAATCCTTAAGGTCACAATTAAAACAATTGTCAATCACAAGAATTGTAGTGGCTAATGATGATGTCATTTTATCATTGATGAAATCTATGCCTTTATCATATAAGACATTTATGACCTCTATGAAGAGCTAGCCCAATATCACTTGACAATCCTTCATGATCACCATTGATCTTCTTAAAGAAGAAGTGTTAATGAAAGTTTTAAATAATACAATAGAGTGCATGTTAATTTTATATGTTGGCAAAAGGCCATATTACACAAAAAATAAGGCCCAAAGAGTTGAACCACCTTTCTTCTAGCGGTCCTACAAAAGAAAGGACAATTTCTATCCCATTATACCTACCAACCCAAAATTTGAAACACCAAGAAGCAAAGTAAGGTGTTTTAGATGTAAGAAAATGGGTCGTGGAATTACATATTGTAGAGTACACATTGCCGAAGAGAAGGCTAGTACAATGCAATGTAGCTACAAAACATAACAAATTATATGCGGCAACTTTGATAGTTATAGATGGAGGTGATAACACTTGGTAGTTAAACACCAACGTAATGTATCACATGACCCATGACATCAATTCATTTGTGTCATATGCTAAATGGGAGAATGGCCAATATGCATACTTGGGGGATAATTGAACACATGAAATATTAGACAAGGGGATGTTTCAATTCAATTAAACGATGGTGAATTTTTTAATTAAAAATGTGTTGCATGTGTTGGGAATCTGAAAAAACCTTTTTTTAGCTAAGCAATTTGATCAAGTTGGTTGTGAAATAATCATCAAAATAATTTTTTTTTAATATAAATAAAAATGGTCATAAAATTTCCAAATGCATTTAAAAAAACCTTTATATGCTAGGTGTCACATATAAACAAGAAGATGAAATAAAAACATTGAATGTAACACATTTCAACATAACAAATATATGGCATATGAAGCTAGGTCATATAAATCAACAAAGACTAAAAAAAATCTAGTTTATATCCAAGGATTGGGCTCATTTTATGAGATTTTTTTTTTCTATATGTCCATCTTGTATAAAAGGCAAACACTATGGTATTATATTTCTAAAGGAACATCAAAAGTTTAAGAAATTTTGGAACTTACATAGTGATGTATGTGGCCTTTTAAGAATTCTTTTTTTTTTAAAGATGTAATTATTTTGTTACATTCATAGATGATAGGTTTTGAGAGATTGAAGTTTTTTGTAAAAAAATTAAAGTTGAAGTATTTTTCCAATTTTTGATTTTATGAAACAAAAGTTGAAAACCAAATTGAAAAAAAGATACAAATGTTAAGAAGTGATCATGGTGAATAATATAAGTCCAATTAGTTCAATATCTTTTGTCCGGATCATGGTATTAGGCACCAATTTACAAAACCCTGTGCCTCTCAACAAAATGGTGTTTGTGAAAGGAATAATTGCACACTAATAAGGGCAATCATAACTATGTTCTTCCATTGTCTCTTGCTAAAATCAAGTATTAGGGTGAAACAATATTGAGTACAAATTATATTTCCAAAATAGAAGTTGAACTAAAGCCTTATCAAGAAATAAGAACCCTTATGAACTATGGATAGGAATTTCCCCTACTTTACACATTTAGAAATCTTTAGATGCACAACCTATGTTTTAATTCTTAAAGAATCTAAACGCAAATTAGAATTCCATTCCAATGAGTGTATTTTTCTTGGATACAATGAACAATCTAAAGCATATAAACTTTAAGTTAAATTTACAAAACTAATTATTATATGTAAGGATGTTACTTTTAATGAAACTTCTATATTTGCACTAAAAGGATATATTGTTGAAATGGTCAACCAAACTAATGAACTCCTTTTGAATCAAACTTTTCTCAAAAGTTTCAGATGGCCCCCTCATCCTACAAGTTCAAACGTTGTTCCAAATGCACTTTTTCAAAATCAATCAATCATGTCGTCCATTACTAGATCAACACCCAACATTATCGAAACTAACAAAAACGCACACATGAAAACATGCACACAAATTCACAAGTGTTGTGTGTTGTTGCTTTGAACTTGGATTCCTATAATTTGCAAGTGTGTTTTCTTGAAACATGAAAATTGAGACTCCATAACCACACTATGGGGATAAATCCCCCCAAACACAAAAAAACTAGAACCCCAATTACATTGCATAGGGTTTCAACCACACATGGCAAACTACATAAATTAAATGTCATGTAGTAAATACTTAACAATCCCTATAATTCAATCTATTTGTTTTATTGGCCAATTGATTAGAAATAATAATGTACCAACATCGACTAACTCATTAATCAATGATGTTAATTCCCCAAATCTAAATAATCGTGTACTTAACCCAAATCTTAGTATCATTGAAGAATTTTATAAGTAAAATGTTCATGATAATGATGACCATAATGAAGTTTAATCTATGCCAAAAAATTTAGCAATGTGTGGAAGAACTCATTTGAAACAAACCATGCAAATTTTTAAACAAGCACTAAAAGTCATTAAAAAACCCAGCAGATGCAGGGAAAAATTGAAGGAAAATCAAGCCAAGTCCTAGTAAATGTCCTAAAGCCTTATTTCATCAAATTTTTTTAATTCCAAAACCTACCACATATATTGAGCCCTTATTGGGTCCAATGCTTCATATTGTAAAAAGGACATTTAATCAAAGTTAAATTCCATG